>Ga0055584_100000061_pt1 | contig 93328 bp, 88 predicted proteins | sample OSDHelmetaG_FD_58716 | JGI IMG/M metagenome (GOLD analysis project Ga0055584, IMG submission 58716) | Pelagic marine sediment microbial communities from the LTER site Helgoland, North Sea, for post-phytoplankton bloom and carbon turnover... | ecosystem: Environmental > Aquatic > Marine >... | reverse complement strand
GGCAGATTCAGGCGAGATCGTCATCTCCAGTGGCTCCGACGAAGATGAGTTGGTGTACTAGAGAATGGCAGCAACCGAAAAATTCATGTTTGATCTTACTTTCGACAATGACGTCGAAGTCCCCCTGAAACCGGAGCAACCCGAAAAAATTGCACCTGTTGAGGAAGAGCCTGAGATAATTGTTCCCACTTTCAGTGAGGAAGAAGTCGAAATAGCCAGACAGCAGGGTTTCGAAGCAGGTAAGGAAGAAGGTTTAGCTGCGACGACCGAGGTTTTGACCAGGCAAATCAACGAAACTCTTCTCAAGGCCGATGAAAAACTTCTGGCTGCTTTTCAAACACAGGATAGTGTCAATCAAGAGCTTTCCCGTGCGGCTCATTCACTGGCCATGGGTATATGCAAGAAAATGATGCCGGCCATGGCCAAGCAGAATTCTTTTAACGAAGTAGAAAAAGTCATAGAAGAAGTCTTTGCCAAGGCCATAGAAGAACCCAGGATAACCCTTAGTGTCCATTCGGACATAGCCGAAGCCATAGAAGAACGCGTAAGTGAGCTTGCCAAGGATAAGGGATACGAGGGGAGGGTTTTTGTACGAGCCGACGACGCCCTGGAAGCCAGCGATTGCAGGGTTGATTGGGCAAATGGTGGCAGTGAACGAAATACCCAGGAATTATGGGCCAACATCACCACTATTCTTGATCGCAATATTGGAGAGAATCCGACAATCTGGGACAAGCCAAATGACGTTGACACTACCGACACCGGAGAAGCATCCATTCCAATAGAACCCGAAGCACTCGTGCCTCCGATTGATGACACTTCGCAAGTGGATATTCCACCTGACCTGGAAAATGGTAATATAAACGACGCAAAAGGGCCTGATCAAGAGTCGCACACAGATGAATGACAACAAACCGACACAAATGACTGACTATTAATGTCAGGAGGACAAAATGGCAGATGAAATAGATCTTGAACTAAACGAACTGGAAACTGAAGCAGCCGCCACAGATGGCGAAGCAGCACCGGCCACACCTGATCCGGAAATCAACATTCCTGACTTGCCGGAAAGCTCTCAGGATTTGGAAGCGGTTTACGATATCCCTGTACAAGTCTCTGCTGTTTTAGGCAAAGCAACGATGCAGGTTAATCAACTTTTAAGGTTAGGCCGCGGGGCGGTCGTAGAGCTTGATCGTAAAGTCGGGGAAGCTATTGATATCTATGTAAATAATAGACTTGTTGCCCGTGGCGAAGTCGTTGTTGTTGAAGAACGTCTTGGCGTGACGATGACAGAAATCATCAAAACGGAACGCAATTAAAGGATACGCTTGATGGCAAATGACGTCTCCAATATTAAAGTCCGCAAGGCCAAGTCTTCTATGGACCTGGCGACAATTATTGGGCTTATATCCGGCTTCGGCCTGATAACGTCAGCCATCATGCTTGGCGGTGACCCGGCTTCCTTCATAAATCCACCATCCATATTGATTGTTATCGGTGGCACCCTGGCGGTGACCGCCATGTGCTTTACCATCACAGAGATGACCCGTTCCCTGAAGATTATCGGACAAACTTTTTTTTACACATCTCGTGATCCTTCAGATGCCGCCATTCAGGTTCTACAAATAGCCGAGTTAGCCCGCAGACAGGGCGTTCTTTCTCTTCAGGGTATTCTGGATTCCCTCAGACAGGAACCATTTCTGCATAAAGGTATGCTGATGGTCGTTGATGGCACCCCCGGCGAAGAAGTCGAGGCAATCATGCGCCGTGATCTAAACGCCACCATGCAGCGTCATCACAAGGGTGCCAATATTCTTCGCAAGGCCGCAGAATTTGCCCCGGCCATGGGGCTGATTGGTACGTTGATCGGCTTGGTCCAGATGCTTGGCAATCTGGATGATCCTTCAAGCATTGGCCCGGCCATGGCTGTCGCCCTGCTGACGACTTTTTACGGCGCAGTTCTCGCCAACATGGTGTTTTCGCCCATGGCGTCAAAGCTGGAACGTAATTCGGCAGAAGAAGCCACGGTCAACACCGTTTACATGATGGGAGCCGCCTCGATCGGCAGACAGGAGAACCCCCGTCGACTTGAAATGCTGTTGAACAGCATCCTGCCACCGTCCAAACGAATTCAATATTTCGACTAACGGATAAAAACAACGATGCGATTACTTATTATAGGAACCCTTGACGGCCAAATCGGCGGCGCCAGCCGTATCGCTATGGATCGTGGTGCACAAGTCACCCAGACCGACGATATTGCATCCGGGCTCCAAGCCCTGCGCGGTGGAAGCAGTGCGGATCTTCTCATGGTCGATGTTAATCTGGATATCGGCTCGCTGATTGAAAGCCTAAAGAGTGAACGCATTACCGTGCCTGTTGTTGCCTGCGGCATTGGCAATGATTCCCAGGCTGCTGTCCGCGCCATCAAGGCCGGGGCCAAGGAATTCATCCCCCTGCCCCCGGATACGGATCTTATAGCAGCCGTTCTTTCTGCCGTTACTGAAGAAGACCACGCAATTATCTATCAAGACCCGGCCATGGTTGACTTAATACGCCTCGCCGATCAAGTCGCCCCCAGCAATGCAAGTATTCTAGTCACTGGAGAATCCGGTACGGGCAAGGAATTAATCGCCCGCCACCTGCACAACAAAAGCCCGCGCGCCAAAGAACGGTTTATCGCTGTTAACTGCGCCGCGATCCCTGAAAACCTCCTTGAATCAGAACTTTTTGGCTATGAAAAGGGATCTTTTACAGGTGCCGTGTCACGCCGGATCGGCAAGTTTGAAGAAGCTAACGGTGGCACCTTGTTGCTTGATGAAATTACCGAAATGGACCCGCGCCTTCAGGCCAAACTGCTACGCGCCATTCAGGAACGGGAGATAGACCGGGTTGGCGGATCAAAACCTATTACGGTCGATGTCCGCATTGTCGCAACATCAAACCGCGACATCGCCGATGAAGTGACCAAGGGAACTTTCCGCGAGGATTTGTATTTCCGATTAAATGTGGTCAATCTGATACTGCCGCCATTGCGTGAACGGCCCCAGGATATTGAACGCTTGTCCAATCATTTCATCGAAAAATATGCAGAGGCCAACGGTGTTGACTCCTTGCCCTTGGCCAGCTCGACGAAAGACATGCTGAACAGCCATAGATGGCCCGGCAATGTTCGAGAACTGGAAAATACCATGCACAGGGCCGTCTTACTGTCCAGCGGTTCGGAAATCGGGCCTGATGCGATTATGTTAAGCGGACAACCTGCATCAACAAACGACGCAACAGGTTCTGACGATGACAACGCCGCCAATATGGTCGGCCGTACAGTTGCCGCAGTGGAGCGTGATTTAATCATTGATACTTTACAGCATTGCCTGGGCAACCGGACCCACGCGGCCAACATTCTTGGGATTTCCATTCGTACATTGCGAAACAAGTTGAAACTGTACAACGAGCAAGGTTTTCAAGTCCCAACGCCGGGCGAAACTGATCGGCCGTCCGTTTGAGGACCGTGAGACTAAGGGACTAAAGAGCGGAAATGGCGGACACCCCAGAAGCTGAAGAAGGTACAGAGGCAACGCCAGAGCTGCCAACCGGGGCCGCTGGTCCGAATCTTCTTAACATCGTACAAGCTATTAGCAAGCGCTCGGACCTGCTGCTGGCTTTTGGTGTGGTTGGCATTCTTGTTGTCCTGATCTTACCACTTCCAACGTGGGTAATGGACCTGGGTTTGGCCTTTTCCATTACCTTCTCTGTCCTCATTCTAATGACGGCGCTTTTTGTCTCCAAGTCACTGGAATTCAGTACTTTTCCGACTATTTTGCTCCTCGCTACGATGATCCGACTTTCCCTCAATCTGGCCTCTACCCGTTTGATTCTGGCAGATGGTCACATGGGAACCGGGGCTGCAGGAAAGGTTATTGAGGCCTTTGGCGGTTTCGTTATGGGTGGCAATTTTGTCATCGGCATCATCGTTTTTGCAATTCTTGTGATTGTTAATTTCATCGTCATTACAAAGGGTTCAGGACGTATCGCAGAAGTGTCAGCCCGCTTCACCCTTGATGCTATGCCTGGCAAGCAGATGGCTATTGATGCGGACTTGTCAACGGGGCTGATTGATGAAGAGTCCGCACGCGTGCGGCGCAAGGAACTTGAAGACGAAAGTACTTTTTTTGGTGCCATGGACGGTGCCTCTAAATTTGTTCGTGGCGATGCCATCGCCGGTCTGCTGATCACCTTCATCAATGTTATCGCCGGCATGATTATTGGCGTCGCGCAAAAAGATCTATCCTTTGCCGAAGCCGCCGATGCTTACACCCGCTTAACGGTTGGTGATGGTCTTGTTACCCAGATTCCAGCTTTGATTGTTTCCACCTCAGCCGGTTTGATGGTTACCAAGGCTGGCATTACAGGCACCACAGAAAAGGCCCTGTTTAACCAGCTTAGCGGACATCCCAAGGCCCTTGGCGTTAGTTCTGTGCTGCTTATTATCATGGCCATGTTGCCTGGTATTCCTGCTGCTCCGTTCATATTCCTGGGGCTAGGCACGGGCCTGACTGCTTATTTTGTCAATCGCTCACAGGAACAAACAAAAACTGAAATCGCCCTTAGGGACGAAAGTGAAGAAATTGATCCTGCAGGTGTTGAAGAAGAGCCTATCTCATCGGCCCTCAGGATCGATTACCTGCGTCTTGAACTTGGCTATGGCCTGTTATCCTTGATCAACAACCCTAATGAGGGTCAGCGCCTGACCGATCAAATCAAGGCTTTGCGCCGCCAGATGGCGTCTGATATCGGCTTCGTTATGCCCTCGGTCAGAATTCAGGACAACATGCAATTGTCCGCCAACATGTACACGGTCAGGGTCAAGGAGATCGAGGCTGGCGAAGGCGACCTACGCCCCAACATGCTTTTAGTAATGGACCCTCGTGGCGAGGAAATTACACTGCCGGGCGAGAAAACCGTGGAGCCGACCTTTGGCCTGCCCGCCATGTGGATTGACGAGGCCAACCGCGAAGAAGCCTTGTTCAGAGGTTACACAGTCGTCGACCCTGCGACCGTCATCACCACCCATTTGACGGAGGTCATCAAGGACAACATGGCCGAGCTTCTGTCTTATGCGGAAACCCAGAAACTGATGGATGAGTTGGACAAGGAACACCAGAAACTTATCGGTGAAATGATCCCGGCACAGATTTCCCTTGGCGGGGTTCAGCGAGTGTTACAGAATTTGCTGGCTGAAAGAGTTTCTGTGCGCGATTTGCCAACAATCCTTGAAGGCATTTCCGAGGCCTGCGGCCAGACCCGTAATATCACCATGATAACCGAACACGTCCGGGCCCGTCTGGCACGTCAAATTAGTTCCATGAACACCAATGAAACTGGTGTTATCACCATGATCACCCTAACCCCGGAATGGGAACAGGCCTTTGCGGAATCTATCGTCGGCACAGGTGAGGACAAACAGTTATCCATGCCGCCAAGCCGCCTGCAAGAATTTATCGGGGCACTTCGTAATGCCTTTGAGCGACAGGCTATGATGGGGGAAACGCCTGTCTTGCTAACCAGTCCGACAATCAGACCCTTTGTTCGCTCTATCATCGAGAGATTCCGCCCCATGACCACGGTCATGTCGCAAAATGAAGTTTATGCCAAGGCCAGTATCAAAACCGTTGGACAGGTCTAAACCCCATGCACATGAAATCCTTTAGCGCGCCAACAATGACTGAAGCCATGGAGATGGTGCGTTTCGAAATGGGTGCGGAATCCATCATTATCGCAACCCGTGATGAAAAGGACGGCGCGGTCATAACTGCCGCCATGGAAGACACAGCCCCAAACGGGCTCAAGACATCAGAAACAGTCGTGCCGGAAGAAACGCCTACCTTCGACCAACATGATACGGCAGAGGTCATCCGCCAAAGTCTTGCCTTTCATGGGGTGCCCGTACCCTTATCCAATCGCCTGACAGATATGGCCAATGGTATTACGGCAAGCAGCCCAACCTTGGCCCTTGCCGCCGCCATGGATGACGTCTTTACCTTTGATCCGGTGTCAACTTTTTTATCCCAACCCAACGAAGACATTATGGCACCACGAATACTTATGATGGGTGCACCAGGTGTTGGCAAAACAATCACAACGGCAAAGCTAGCCGCACTTGTCGCCATGCATAAAAACAAGCCTCGTGTCATCACAACCGACACCCAGAGGGCGGGAGGAATTGAACAATTAGCCGCTTTCACCCGAATCCTTGGAATCGAACTTGAGACGACAAATGATGCCCCAGGCCTTCTGAAACTACTGCAGAACGGAAATACAGACGTCCCCATTCTTATTGACACCTCCGGCACAAATCCCTTCGATACGACGGAAATGGGCCATCTGGAAGCGCTTGTCAGCGTCGCAGGGGCGGAAAACATTGTGGTAATTGCCGCCGGAGGAGATGCCGTGGAAGCTGCTGATATTGCAGCAGAATTCTCTTCTATCGGGGCAAAAAAAATGATCATAACCCGGCTGGATATGACGCGCCGTTTGGGCAGCATCCTGACGGCGGCCCATGCCGGCAGACTATCATTGTCAGACGTCAGTATCACTCCGGGCGTTGCTGAAGGTATCAATCCTATAAATCCGGTCTCACTTGCTCGCCTCATCATGCCGTATACTGATACGGACACAAATGGCTCAACAAACAGGACTGCCCAGAACACAAATATAACTGAGGCTATGATATGAGTTCCGCACCTACCCTAGCACCGCGTCCTTCATCACGGACAAATGGACAGAATATGGTCGCTATTGCCTCAGGCAAGGGGGGCGTCGGAAAAACCTGGTTTGCCATTACCCTGACCCATGCCTTGGCACAGCAGAAACTACGCACCCTTCTGTTTGATGGCGATTTGGGACTGGCCAACCTGGACATCCAGTTAGGCCTGATGCCGAAACATGACCTTGGCAGTGTCATCGCCGGAAGGCTGACCCTAAATCAGGCCGTTCTGACATATGAAGAAGGCAATTTCGACATTGTTGCCGGGCGCTCGGGTTCTGGCGGTCTCGCCAACATCCCGGTTAGCCGTTTACAAATTCTAGGGGATGATCTGAACCTGCTTGCAGCCACCTACGATAAAGTCATTATTGATCTGGGTGCGGGGGTTGAGCGCACGGTACGACAGTTAACCCAAAGCGTTGGCACGTGCCTTGTCGTTGCAACTGACGAGCCAACGTCCCTTACGGACGCATATGCCTTTATCAAAGTCACCCATATGGAGCGCCCCGGTGCGGACATCCGAATTGTTGTCAACATGGCCAATTCTACCCGAGAAGGGGAAAGAACCTACAACACGCTGCTGAAGGCGTGTGAGGGATTCCTGAAGATTTCGCCCCCCTTGATTGGCGTCATCAGGCGCGACAACAAGGTTCGCGAATCGATCAAAAGCCAATCTTCGATTCTGACCCGGTTCCCCAATACGGAAGCCGCGACGGACGTCGAGAAAATAGCTGAGAAACTTAAAGAGTGAGCTTCGTTCAAAAGAGCTGGACATGACCACAATAACACCACCGACATCGCCTCTGCCCCTACCAAGCACTCCCGGCGCAGCCCCCGTCGTGGTTGTTCAGGGGGCCCCTCCTGCACTTGCACGTCTTGCCATTGGGCAGTTACTAGAGGCAACCGTCATATCCCAAACAGCAAAGAATACTTTTCTAGTGCAGACACCCATGGGGCAATTATCACTACAATCAGCCTTAAGCTTGCCCAAGGGTGGCGCTCTTGTCATGCAATTGCAGTCTCAATCCCCTTTCGTACAGTTTCAAATCAACAGCTTGAACGGCGCAGCACCTCCGTTGGCAGCTAAAGCGGGCAAGGGGACAGCGCAAACGACACAAGTTCCGGGCAGTGTCACAGCCAACACAAGTCAGCCACAAGGGGCACTTGCACCTAAACTGGCTGCAGGGAATGTCTTGCAAGCAACCTTGATGAGGCCTTTATCCAAGGCTCCAGGCAGTGCGGCCCAGGCCCCGCTAGGCAACCTCACCTCACCTGTCACCGCTGCTGCCGGATTAGCCGCCGGGAAAGGTCCTGCTGTCCAGCCATCGGGGGCTAGCGCACAGGCAAGCACGAAACCATCAACAGCTCCTGCAACAGCGGCCTCGACGGTCATGAAAAACGCAACTGGGACACACAATTTAAACGCCCCCAAAATTTCTTCAGGGTCAACTCCACAAGCATCTGGATACCTGCCAACAGGCAGCCAGATGAACGTCAAGATTACAGCCATCCAGTTGCCCAACCCGGCCGCTGCAAGCACCGCGCCGCCATCGCTCAACACCAACACCACGACGCCCACACTTGCAGCAGGCACCAGCCTGACAGGCACCATTACCGGGAGTACACCTTCAGGACATCCCATCGTCCAGACCCGAGCCGGTGTCTTCGCGCTGACCACCCAAACCATTGTTCCGCGCGGTAGTACGATCTCGCTGGATGTGGTCAATACTCCTTTAGCACCGACAACGAAGACCCAAGGTGCTCCAACCCTGCACAACAGCCTTTTTACGTCCCGTTCGTGGCCCGCACTTGAGCAGGCCTTTCTCGCCATGGAAGAGGCCAGCCCTGGCAGTGCCCAGCAATTGACCCATTTCCCCCTGCCGCGTCCTGGTGTGACACTGACATCCAGCATCATCTTCTTTCTTTCGGCGCTTAAAGGTGGAGATCTGCGCTCCTTGATCCCTGACAATTCACTGCGCCTGATTGAACGGGCCCGACCCAATCTTGTTGGTCGTATCAGAGAAGACTTCACATCCATGTCCCGGATAGCTGATGAACCAGCATCAGGTGACTGGCGCGTCGCCCTGATCCCGATCAATACGGGTGCTGCAATTGAGCAAATTCGCCTGTTATTACGCCAAAATGATGAAGAGACTGACGATGATGCAACTTCAGATACACGCTTTATTATTGATGTTGCCCTATCCAGGTTTGGCCGTTTGCAACTGGATGGACTGGTCCGCGACGAGGGGAAATCCCTTGATCTGATTGTACGTTCAGATGCCCACCTGGCCGATACCATGCAGAATGACATCCGCACCATTTTCGTTGAGGCGGCGGATTTAACCGGCCTTAAAGGGGGCGTCAACTTTCAAGCAGCCCCGGCAGACTTCATAGATATTCCCGACCCATCAAGTGATCACGATGTCGGGCTTATGGTTTAAGGATTCGACATGGATATTCAGGAAAGACGCGCCCTACTGATATGCGAGCGCAACCCGGACATAAAACTTGATTATGTGATTTCTATTACCGGCCACATGGCGACCCATGGCGAGATTGATAGTAGCGCCATTCACCTGCGCTATGTTCCCGATAAAGTAATCCTGAACCCCGCATCATTTGGGCGCTATCTGGACGCCCTGGGCACCATGGCGTGGGAAACACTGGAAGAATCTGCGGCGGCAATTCTAAATGATGTCAACAACGAGTTGATTACCAGATGGCTTCAGGTCGCCATCTCAGCCCCTGATCAAGTCCACCCGGGCATCGAGCGTCACGAAGTCCTGCTCGAAGACCGACAACCAAATTGGGATAATGCGGGTTTACTGTCCCGGCTTAAGTTGCACTAGGAACGCTTCTGATTAAAGGACTGCATACCAACTTCATCAAGTTCCAGCTGTTCTTTGCGGGCTAGTTCTGCTTCTTCAAGTTTCTTGCGTGCTTCCATGGCTGTTTCAAACTTTTTTAGTTCCCTATAAGCCTGGGAAACTTCCTCGCGGGCCTCGTCGGCCTCTTTTTCTAAATGCTGTGTGGAAATCTGGATAATGGCGCGCCGATCAATCACCGCATCTGCATAAAAGCCATACAGGAACCCAGCCTCGTTGGGTGAAGCTGCTGCTGCCGCCTGCTCATTTATCAGGTCCTGTTCAAGCTTTCTTGATTCTGCCTCAAAGCCGTCAATAAGGCGCAATATTTCACCCAGCTTTCGACGTTTCTGATCGACACTCCACTCGTTAAGTCGAATAAGAGTTTCCAGCCCTTTGGCCATTTATAAGCTTCCTCTCAAAATCATTGTCCACCTAATGAGTTAAGCTCGCTCAAGGTATCAAGACTGAGCGTCTGCTCGTTCGTTGCCTGCACGTGTTCCTGTGCACCTTCAGGTTTTTGCAACGGCTGCCCGGCCTCTGGGGCCAATGGTTCTGGCTCAACGGGCGGTTCCACAGGCGGCGCAACAGGAGCGGCCTCAGCAGGTTGAGGTGGAGGAGGAATCTCAGTACCCGCTGTTTCGGCGCCTTCAACAGGCATGTTGAGAATGGCGCGCAATTGCTCATAACTGGATTCCAGTGGCGCATTCTCTTCAACAGTCTGGGCCAGGAAACCCTCAATCCCCGGATAGAAATTAATGGCTTCATCGACAGCCCCGTCACTGCCCTTACGGTAAGCCCCAAGGCGAATCAATTCAGCCATATCTTCATAAGTTGCCAGATATTTCCGGGCCCGGTTAACAACCTCGTTCTCTTCCGCCGTATTGCAATCGGGCATGGTTCTGGAAACGCTTCTCAGGATATTTATGGCTGGATAGCGGCCGCGTTCTGCAATTGCCCTATCCAGAACTACGTGACCATCAAGAATACCCCTGACCGCATCAGCGACGGGTTCATTATGGTCATCACCTTCCACAAGGACTGTGAACAGGCCGGTAATGCTGCCCTGCCCCTGGGCACCCGGACCGGCACGCTCCAACAATCGGGGCAATTCGGCAAACACAGATGGGGTATACCCCTTTGATGCAGGCGGTTCGCCCGCAGACAAACTGATTTCACGCTGCGCCATGGCAAAACGCGTGACGCTGTCCATCAGGCACAAAACGTCCTTGTTCTGGTCCCGGAAGAATTCCGATATGGCCATTTGCACATAGGCCGCCTGACGACGCACCAAGGGCGGTTCATCAGAGGTGGCGACAATAACAACACTGCGCGCCATGCCTTCATCACCCAGATCATCCTCGATAAATTCCCGTGCCTCACGGCCACGTTCCCCAATCAAACCGATAACGCTAATTTCTGCATCCGTATGGCGGGCCATCATAGACATCACTGTCGACTTGCCAACGCCAGAGCCGGAAAAGATGCCCATGCGCTGGCCGCGACAGCAGGTTAAAAATGTATTCAAAGCCCGAATGCCAAGGTCGATCTTGCCACCAACACGTTGACGTTCATGGGCATGGGGTGGTTTTGAATGTACCCGGTATGCCTTCGCCCCCTTGATCAAAGGGCCTTTGCCATCAACTGGCTCACCAAAGGCATTAACAACCCGGCCCATCCAGCTTAAATCAGGGTAGATCAAAGGATCGCTGATACTGACTTCAGCGCGGGACCCCAAGCCAATGCCATCCAGTGTGCCAAAGGGCATCAAAAGCGCCCTTTCGTTTTTGAAGCCGACGACCTCGCACATAACCCGGCGATCGCCGCGTCCAATCAGATTGCAACGCTCGCCAATAGACAATTCACCCTCGACTCCCTCAACCTCGACCATCAGGCCGACAATAGCCGTCACCCGCCCATATACGGATTTCTCCGGCAGGCGGTCGATTTCATTAAGGATATGTTCCGTGGGGAGTTTCACTCAGCCCCCACACGATAGTGAAATTTCTGATATTCTATTTTCATTCTCAAGCCCAAAATTATTCCACTTGGATTATCCATTCGAGTCTTTAACAATTGGTATAATAATTTGAATAATAGGCACAGATGCGAATAAATCTTAACAAAGGTTAAAATTTAAGGTTAATATAGCGAATCTGAATGTATTTGGGAGATTCATTTCATGCGGGTACTTCTTGTTGAAGATGATCCGGCGACCGCCCAGAGTCTGCAAATGATGCTTGAGTCTGAGAATATGGTTGTCGATGCCACGGACCTTGGCGAAGACGGGCTCGAAATTGGCAAGCTTTATGATTATGACATCATCATTCTTGATTTGATGCTTCCTGATATTGACGGGATTGAGGTCCTACGACGTCTTCGTGATGCCCGTGTCGAAACCCCTGTTTTGATCCTCTCCGGATTGACCGATGCCGATGACAAAGTCAAAGGCCTGGGAACCGGGGCCGACGACTACCTGACTAAACCTTTCGATAAAGCCGAATTAATGGCCCGAATTCAAGCCATTGTCAGGCGTTCAAAAGGCCACGCCCAGTCCATTATTCGCACTGGCAAACTGGCTGTTAATCTGGATGCCCATACGGTTGAGGTTGACAATCACCCAGTCCATTTAACGGGCAAGGAATATGGTATTCTAGAATTACTCTCCCTACGCAAGGGGACAACCTTGACCAAGGAAATGTTCCTGAACCATCTTTATGGTGGCATGGACGAGCCTGAATTGAAGATCATTGATGTCTTTATCTGCAAACTTCGCAAAAAGCTGAACAATGCGACGGCTGGTGACAATTACATCGAAACCATTTGGGGCCGGGGTTACGTTTTACGGGACCCAGAAGCTATAGAAGAAGCCAGCTAGACCTGATATCAGGCGCTGTCAAAGGTCATTGAAGAAGTAGAGAGACAATAGATGCCCCGGTATCCGGGGACAGGCTTGAACTTGTCTGAAATGCCAAGCACTGTTTCAGCACCGCCCAGGAACAAGACACCATCTTCCGGCATCAATTTACTGATTTCATCAAGAACCTTACCCTTGGTTTCCTGATCAAAATAAATCAGCACATTTCTGCAGAAAATAACATCAAATTTTCCCAACGACTGCAAAGAGCCAAGCAGGTTAAATTCTTTGTACTGAACCATCGCACGCAGAGCAGAACTAGCCTGCCACATATCATCTTTTTTCTCGAAGTACTTGAGTAAAAGCTGAATAGGCAGGCCGCGTTGAATTTCGAATTGAGAGTAATATCCGGATTTTGCTTTCTCGAGAATTTCCCGGGAAATGTCAGTACCAACAATTTCTGTTCGCCAGCCAACTAATTTCTGGGCTTCTTCCATAAGCGTAATTGCCAGGGAATAAGGTTCCTGACCACTAGAAGCCGCCGCACACCAAACCCGAAAATATTTCTTGTCTGCCCGGTTTTTCACAAGGTGGGGCAGCACCTGATCGCGAAACAGATCAAACGGTTTTATGTCACGAAAGAAGAATGATTCATTTGTCGTCATCGCTTCCGTCACACCCTGTATCAGGGATTCTGCCTTATGGGTGCGTAAAGAATCGACCAGTTCTTCCAGTCCGTTAAGCCCATGCTTACGTGCAATGGGCATCAAGCGACTTTCTAGCAAATATAACTTGTCCTCTGTCAGGACCAGCCCGGAGCGTTGCTTGATAAGCGTCGACAGGAAATCGAAATCTCCCGCTTTCATTTAAGCACCTTGGCCAAAAGCACTGGTCACATAACCAGCCAGTTCTTTCAACGGCAATACTGCACTACAAATACCGGCACCTGCCACGGCTCCTGGCATTCCCCATACGACACTGGATTTTTCATCCTGGGCGACGACAGTTCCACCAGCCTTAACGACACCCTCGCTGCCTTTCATTCCATCAGCGCCCATTCCGGTAAGAATGACCGTGAAAACATTAGCGCCAAAAATCTCAACAACGCTTCGCAGCATTGGGTCAACAGCTGGGCGGCAGAAGTTTTCTTGTGGCTCCTGATTAACAGTGACAACTTTTTTCCCACCATTATCAACAACCAACATGTGAAAATCGCCGGGCGCCAGATAGATATGTCCGGCGCGCAATTCATCGCCTTCTTTTGCTTCCGAACAGGTCCAGGGAGTCTTTCGTGAAATGTGATCTGCCAGGATCGATGTGAATGTCGGCGGCATGTGCTGGGTGAGAACGACAGGCACGTTAATAGTCGGTTGCAAATATTGAAGGAACTCAAACAGAGCCTGTGGCCCACCCGTAGAGCTACCAATAGTCAAAATCTCGGGTTTCAACAAACTTGGTTTGCGCAAGGTAATAGGTGCGCTGGGCTTCGCTGCCACGGGAGTTGCTACGCGGGTTGCTCCATGGGTTGGACTTTTTGTCTGTTCAGGGCCAGGAGATGCCGCACCTTGGCCTCGGCGAGCAATGCCCAAACTTTTCACTTTATCGTGCAACTCACGGCGGAATTCTCCACCACTGCTGATATCACTGGTTGACGTTGGCTTTGGTATATAATCAGCGGCACCGGCCGTCAGGGCGCGAATGCTGATTTCTGCATTTCGTGATGTCAATGTAGAGGACATGACGATTTTGACGGTTGGGTCAACTTCGAGAAGTTTAGGCAACGCGGTCAAGCCATCCATAACCGGCATTTCAATATCAAGCACAATGACATCAACGTCATAGCGGGCAAGATTAGTCACCGCCAACTGGCCATTACCGACCGAGGCAACGACCTGCAGAGAGTCATCTTCTTCCAGAATACGGGTCGTCAAGCCACGGATGACAGCAGAGTCATCGACCACCATTACCCGGAGTGGGTTTTCTGAACTTATTTCCATCGTTGTTGACACTTCTTTTTCCGCACTGTGAACCAATTATAGCTGACCAGCTTCTGGTTACATCAATCCCACCTGAGAGAACTTAGCCTGAATGATTTCACTATCGAACGGCTTCATTATGTATTCATTTGCACCCGCTTCGATAGCTTCTTGAATATGCTCTATATCATTCTCTGTGGTGCAAAAAACGACGATAGGAGCATCTCCACCGTCCAACACTCTCAACTCCCTAAGAAATTCAATACCACTCATAACCGGCATGTTCCAATCGAGCAGTACTGCATCAGGCAGTTTTGATTTGCAGGCTTCAAGCGCTTGCATACCATCTGCTGCCTCTACAGTTTCAAATTTCAATTCCTGGAGTATTTTCCGAGCCACCATACGAATGACCTTGGAATCATCGACAATCAGACAAGACTTCATGCTAAATCTACGCTTCTTCTTTCCTTGCGGTCACTCCTGAACCAGCCCACTTGGACCAATTGGATATTTTGCCCGCGCATTAAGCCTAAAATAATAATATGGACAAGTTACTACCAAAAACTAACTTAACCAAGACTTTTACGCCCTTGAAGAACGCCATACAACTGCATGCATAAGAAGCCTCTAATCTCACAGAAAAACCGCAGTCCACTGCCATCACAACACAGTTTTTCTGTGCCGTCTAAAAGGCTCTTCCCTGAAGTAAATCTATTTTTCCCCTAGCGCGAAACCTCAAGATTCCTCGCTGTTGGAAAGCACTGAAACCGTATCAGCCAACGTTGAAACAAGTGCTTCACGATCAAATTTGGCAACATATTCGCTAAATCCAACCTGGCGCCCTCGTTCGAAGTCCTGTTCAGTGGCATGAGAAGATAATGCCACCATGGGTATAGACTTCCAAGCGCCGCCAGAACGAACCGCTTCGGCGAATTCAAAGCCATTCATTTCCGGCATTTCAATATCACTGATGATGACGTCGAAACTTGCCCCGGATTCTCTCATCTGCAAAGCATCGTTTGCGTTGTTTACTGTCGTCACATCGTATCCGGCGACAGAAAGAACTGGGCGCAACAGGTTCCGGAAGAAAGGACTATCATCAACAAGAAGCACTTTCTTCGAGCCATGAACAGCCTCGCCATTACCAAAAGCACCATCATTATCGCCAAACCAATCGGCAAATGCCTGCGTCAGGAAGTAACCGGCATCAATGACATCCGTCGCTTTGCCATCGATGATGGCGCTACCAACCAGGCCATCCTCACCCGCTGACAATTCAACCTTCAGCTTGTCATCAACGATATCAACGATGTCATCAACGACAAGACCCATTGAGCGGTCACGGTCAGTGAAAACCAGAATAGGCTGACGGCCTTCTGCTTTCCATTCGTGTCCGGTATCAAACGGGATCAGTGGCATTAAGTGTCCACGATACTGAACCACATAAGTTCCGTGAGATTGCTCTGTGGATCCCATATCGACTTCTTCAAGTCTGGCAACAAGAGCCAGTGGAACCGCCTTCAACTCGTCGCCACCCGCACGGAAGATCAGCATACTCGTTGTTTCATCCGCATGGGAAACAGAGGATGCATCCACATCTGATTCCGATTTCTGCTGACCAAGATCACCGGTCGAATTAGCAATACCATTAGGGTCCAGGATCATGATGACAGAACCATCGCCAAGGATTGTGTTTCCAGAATAAAAAGGAATATCACGCAGGACTGGCGCCACCGGCTTGACAACGATTTCCTCCGTATCGAAAACCCTGTCAACGATGATACCAAAGTTATAGGCACCAACTTGGGCGACAACGATGAACAGTTCTTCGTCGCTATCCTCTTTCTTCGGGCCAAGTTTCAAAAGATCATGCAAGTGAACCAGCGGCAATAGTCGGTTGCGAAGCCTGAGTACTGGCGATTCATTGATCACTTCGATCTTGTTCTCTGCATCCGCAGAGGCGCGAACCAGTTCAAGAACACTGATTTGTGGAATGGCAAAGCGTTCAGAACTGCATTCAACAACCAGCGCTGAAACAATCGCCAGGGTCAGCGGGATCTTGATCATAAACGTCGATCCAGTGCCCTCAATGGAGTTGAGTTCTACCGTACCGCCAATTTTTTCGATGTTGGTACGCACAACGTCCATGCCGACACCACGACCTGAAACACTGGTCACTTTTTCTGCGGTTGAGAAACCGGCCTTGAAAATATGCATGTGGATCTGCTGGTCGGTCATATCCTCAATCTCGGACTCCGTCGCCAAACCGTTATCCAGCATTTTCTGGACAATACGGTCCGTATTAAGGCCCCGTCCATCATCAACGATTGAAATGATGATGTGACCACCTTCGTGATAGGCGCTCAAGGTCACTGTTCCAAGTTCTGGTTTACCAGCCGCCGCACGGTCATCAGGCATTTCAAGGCCGTGATCAGCGGAGTTGCGAACCATATGGGTCAATGGGTCCTTGATAAGATCAAGAACCTGGCGATCCAGTTCGGTTTCGGCGCCAATCATTTTAAGTTCGATCTTCTTGCCCGATTCAACGGAAAGATCGCGAACAATACGAGGGAGTTTTGCCCAAGCATTTCCTATCGGCTGCATGCGGGTCTTCATCACACCTTCTTGCAGGTCCGATGTAATATGGCTTAGACGTTGCAGGGGAACCGTGAATTCACTATCGTCATGACCACGAACCATCTGGTTTAGCTGATTGCGTGTAAGCACCAATTCACTAACCATGGTCATCAGGTCTTCAAGAACTTCAACGTGGACACGAATGGTTGATGCGGCGACTGAAGGCTCTTTCGTCCCCTTGTCTTCTTTTTTGGCCGCAGCCTTACTTTTAGTCTTGGCTGGAACCTTGGCTTTTGGTGCCTCTGCGGGGGCCGATTCTTCCTCGCGCTCGGCAGCCATTTCTGCATCGATCTGACTACTGGATGCGGCCTTGATGCCCTGTGACTCTGCTTCCATGACTTCATCAAGTAGTTCGGCGGCAACAGGAGCACCAAATTCATTTGCCGGTGGGCCGTCGCTACCTGCAGCCATCTGTGCATCGCTCGCCGCGACGATTCCTTCAGCAGAAGCGGCTTCCACCTCAGCCAATAGTTCGGCGGCAACAGGTGCGCCAAATTCGTTCGCACTGGGATCACCTGCGCCATCAGCAGCAGGTGCTGACTCTACTGCTGGTGGTGGAGCAGCTTCACCTGATGCCATGGCATTCAGCTCATCAATAATTTCCTGATCAGAGCCTTCGGGCTCAGCGCCTGAGGCCTCAAGTTCATCAAGAAGCTCACGAATTCGATCCAGGCATTTAAGAATTAGCGTCACAGCCTCGGGCGTTACATCAAGAACGCCATCACGGAATTTACCAAGCACGTTTTCACCGGCATGGGCAACGGACTCAAGACGGGGCAAGCCCAAGAACCCGCAAGTTCCCTTGATCGTGTGAACAAGACGGAAAATGTTTCCCAGGATAGCCGTATCACTGGGATCCTGCTCAAATTGCACCATCTGACCATCAAGCTCTGTCAGACTTTCCGTGGTCTCCGTCAGAAATTCACTGAGGAGATCGTCCATCTCTAATTCCATAATTAATCCTCTACAGCCTTCATGATAAGTCCTGCCATAACAACAGCACTACACACTTAAACGTCCTTATTTTTATTGCCCCTAATTCAACTTGGAGGCGAATAAAAAATACTAGTCGGATTAAGCACCCCCACTCCCAAATCCAGGGGGTCGGAATTAGATTAGATGCCACCGACTATGAACCCATTAAGCCCTTATAGCGTATACGAAATCAAGGGGAATTTAGCGTTCAGCGGGCTGTGGAACAAGGACCGCAAATTGCACTTCGTCCTGACTCTGGGAAATCTCAATTTCTGATAACAACTGTCCAGCCAACTGCTGACAGAAAAAACCGTGGATATTATGGGCGCTCAGGCCTTGCTCAACTTGACTTAAATTCTTGGGAGAAAGGGCCGATTCAAGATCTTCTTTAAGACATGCCCCATCGCCGGAAGCTTTCACTGCCATGCCCATACCCGCATCATCTTGAGGGTTGTCAATACGTGCCAACGATACGGTGAGAACACCACCGCGCGGCAAGACATCAATGGCAACCAGGATCATGTTAAGGAGGAGCTTGATAGCGGGAGTTGTGATGTCCTGCCCCATACTCGCGCCAATTTCTGGCGGCCAATCCAGAGTGACACGCCCCCCTTCTAAAAAGGCGTGAGCAAGGTCGCGGGCCTCACTAATTGGGGGTTTTCTGCCGCTTAGTCCGCCCAGGCCAAAGGCCAGACGAAAAAAACCGAGGCGAGCCGAAAGCTGCTCGACACTAGTGGCGACCATCTTAAGGGCGTCGGCGCCTTCGTCAGAGCCCATTTCCTCATACAATTCAAGACCATTATGGACGGCCCCGGCTGGGCCGACCAAATCATGGCACAGCCGCGATGACAAAAGCTGGACGACTTTCAAATCTACCTGCATGGCCGTTTTTCACCCTTTTTCTCTAATTTTGACCCACTTTAAAGCATCCCCAAAAAAAGCGCCAACTTGATCCACATCAATTACTTTTGCACTGGATTACGGGAGAATTCCGGGATTAAGACAATAGTGTCGTGCCCTCAGCCCACGGCATTATTTAACGATTGCCGCTGTCGTCTTGTACGGACTCCCCCCAATGTCCGTTTCCCAAAGGCGTCGGCGGCTTTTTTCTGCATTTTTTTAATTATTACTATTTTTATGTTTATTTATGCATTTTTATGTATTTATAACAGTACATGAACGATTTTTCCGCCGCCATTTCTCTGCTCATATCCGCAGACAGCGATTTGTTGATGATCGTCGGTTTGTCTCTTCAGGTTAGCCTTGTGGCTGTCCTTGTGGCCACCCTTCTTGGAATGCCCTTGGGGGCGGCGACGGCGTTATATAGATTCCCGGGGCGAAAATCCCTCGTGGTTATTTTAAATGCGCTGATGGGATTACCGCCGGTCGTCGTTGGGCTGATCGTCTACTTATTATTATCCAGGTCGGGGCCGTTTGGTGTTTTAGGACTTCTGTTCAGCCCGAGCGCCATGATCATCGCCCAAACGCTTTTGATCATTCCAATCATCGCCGCATTGAGCCGTCAGATCGTCGATGATTTATGGGTCGAATATGCCGAACAACTTGTCTCCCTTGGGGCATCCCCATTCCGTCGCATGATGACCCTGTTGTGGGACGGACGCTTCTCGTTATTGACGGCGGTGCTAGCCGGGTTCGGACGGGCCTCGGCAGAGGTCGGCGCGGTGATGATCGTTGGCGGCAATATCGATCATGTAACCCGGGTGATGACAACCTCAATCGCGCTTGAGGTCTCGAAAGGAAATCTCGCCCTGGCGCTTGGACTGGGCATGGTCCTGATCACCCTGTCCCTGTCCATCAATGCCGGCGCTTTTTTGCTGAAAGAAACCGCCCAGAGGAGGCAGGCATGACGAGCCGATCTATCTTGCCCCTGAGCCTGAAGGACGTCTGCTTTGACGCCGGTGGCAAACAGTTGATCAAGAACCTGTCCTACCAATTTAACGCCGGACCACGCAGTGTCATCCTTGGCCCCAACGGGGCCGGCAAAAGCCTGTTGTTGAGATTATGCCATCGCTTGCTGGAGCCAAGCCAGGGCCACATCCAGTGGCACGCAGAAGCAGAAGGCAAAAGCAACGCGGCCTTGCATCAGGCTATGGTCTTCCAGCGCCCGGTGATGCTGCGCCGCACGGTGGCCGCCAATATTGAGTATGCCTTATCCTTACGCGGCCTGGGCAAAAAGCAGCGCCGGGCGCGCACCGATGAGGTGCTGGAGCTAACCGGGCTTGTCCACCTGGCCTCATCTCAGGCCCGGGTTTTATCTTTTGGCGAACAACAAAAACTGGCCCTGGCGCGGGCCTGGGCGCTCAAGCCGCAGGTGCTGTTTCTCGACGAGCCAACGGCCAGCCTTGACCCGACGGCGACCCACGCCATTGAACAAGTCATCGATGCCATCCACAAAAGTGGCACCCGGATTATCATGACTACCCACGACCTGACGCAAGCCCAAAGGCTGGCCGACGAGGTGCTGTTTATTCACCGCGGACGCCTGTTGGAAAGCGGCCCGGCCTCGGCCTTTTTTGCAGGCCCCACCAATCAACTGGCACAGGCCTTTCTAAAAGGCGAACTGCTATGGTGGGACCACCCGGAAACCAAAATACAGGAAAACTGACGTGTCATATTTTGTGAAATTCATGGTCTTCACCCTCATTGGCCTGAGCCTGCCTGGGAACGCCAATAGCGCCGAGTACATCACCCTGGCCTCGACCACATCGACCCGTGACTCCGGCTTGTTCGATGACATACTGCCCCTGTTCACCAAAGCCAGCGGGCTCCAGGTGCGGGTTGTGGCTGTCGGCACGGGACAAGCAATCAAGCTGGCCAAGAACGGCGACGCAGATGTCCTGTTTGTGCATCACCGCAAATCGGAAGATGCCTTCGTCGCCGCAGGCTACGGCGTGACCCGTTACGACGTCATGTACAATGATTTTGTCGTCGTCGGCCCAGCCAACGACCCGGCCTCCATTACAGGTATAAAGGACGTGGTTAAGGCTTTCACCAAAATCGCCCAGTCAAACGCTGCGTTCGTGTCGCGCGGTGACGACAGCGGCACCAACAAGAAAGAACGCAGCCTGTGGCGTGCCGCCGGTGTTGATACGGGCCGCGTGTCCGGCACCTGGTACCGGGAAACCGGGTCGGGCATGGGCGCGACGTTGAACACGGCTTCGGCCATGAACGGTTATGCCCTGGCCGACCGGGGAACCTGGCTGGCCTTTAAAAACAGGGGCCGCTTAAAAGTCCTTGTGGAAGGCGACAGCCGCCTGCTCAATCCTTACGGGGCCATCCTGGTCAACCCGAAACACCACCCCCACGTGAAAGCGGCGGCCGGGCAAAAGCTGATCGACTGGCTGATCTCAAAAGCCGGTCAGCGCGCCATCGAAAACTTCAAGATTGGCGGTGAGCAATTGTTTAGGGGCAGTGTCCGGTAGACGAGCCGTATTTTCCTTAGATCAGGAATACGTCATCCGGAAGGTCAGGCAAATGCGCTCGCCCGTTGGTTTGTTAGTCTTTGGTATCTGGTGTAGCCAATAGTGCTGGGTTTCGCCCTTCATCAATAACAGATTTCCCGCTTGCAGGTTGATATTGAACGGCAGGTTGACGCCTGATTTTGGCTTGAATTGAAAGACCCGATCACCGCCAAAACTGAGAGAAGCGATTGCCGGATTTGTTCCCAATTCGGGCTCATCGTCCGCATGCCAGGCGACGCTGTCGCGCTCATGACGGTAGAGATTGCACAGTGCGCTGTTATAGGTAAATCCGGTTAGCTGTTCAGCCCGGTCTTTAAGGCGTGACAGCAAAGGTGTCATCGGTCTCGCCGGCATGTGCAGACGTGAATAGGTATAGGCCGACTCTCCATACCATTGCTGCAAGCGGGGGATCGGTACGGTCCGGCCATATAAGGTGATGTGCGCCTGCTGCCAATCCAGGTCCGTTTTCAGCAGGTCGAAAATCTCGGCACTTTCAGGCGCCGAATAGGCCTGAGGGAAACAGGAAATATCCGATTGTGGGGCAGGGTATTGTATTGGGTTTATATCGGGCATTTTATATTTCAAACATCCCCCACAACAACGAATGGACTGGATACAGAATATTAAATTGACTACTTTTTAGAATTGATACAGAATTTTTTGAGTATATAAAAAATTAAATCATTACTTCGATCCTTTGGGTTCGTGGAACAGTGGTTGCTGTGGAGTACCATGAAAGCCCCTGACACATCTGATGGGCAAGCATCGCCCATATCTCCAGCCATCAGTAAACTCCTGTTTAAACAAGTGCGATTTTCGCACCTGGTTAAGGTGAGTATCGCCCTTGTGCTTGTCATCTGGGTTACGGCATTCGCATTTGTCTCATACGAGAAACAGCAAGAAATTAATGAGCTAGAAAAGCAAAGCAAACGCTTGGCAATTTTCTTTGAAGAGCAAACTCATCAGATATTTGAGTATGCAGACGCCTATGCAAAATCCGTACGCCGTGAATATATCCAAAATCAGGACCTGAATGCTGTCGAGCAATACCTGGCGGACGTCCCGATAAACAAAAATGTTGTTTCCCATATCACCATTTTTAACAAATCAGGGAGGCCCATCTTCAATTCTTCAAAAAAGAAAATGAAGGCAGGGTCTAGCGCTAAGGATCGTGACTATTTCAAACGCACAATGGCCCTGGTTGGGGATGGCCTTTATATTTCCAAAGCTGTCATGGGCCGAAATACAGGAAAGGTGACGATCCGGTTGGTGCGCCCCGTGGACACGCCTGATGGGGAACGGATTGGCGTCATGTTTGCCGCGATCACTGACGCCAAGATTGTCGGCTTTTTAAAGACTATTAAATTTTGGCCTAACAGTTCAGCCACTCTTGTTGGGCTGGATCACATTGTACGGGCAAGATCCAGCTACGGATCATCTGGGCATGGCCAGAAAATCAGCGATTCCAGATTGTGGACGGAACTGACGAAAAAACCCGTGGGCTACTACAAAGAAACAAGTGTTGTTGACGGCATTTTGCGTAATTATGCCTACCGCAAACTAATGGACTACCCGGTTATTGTGACAATTGGCGTTTCAGAAGACGCGTTAGCCACGCGACTTTTCGGGTTTCAAATAGGGACTTACGGCGCGGCGCTGTTCATGACAATTTCATTCGGTTTTTTGTTGCTACGCATCAATCGAGAGAATGCAATTGCAGTGGAAATTAGCAATGCCAGGGATTTGCTGGAAGTCCGGGTGGAACAACGCACAACTGAACTCAAAGAAAGTGAAGAAAAGTTCCGCAGCATATACGAGATCATGCCAGACGTTCTCATGATTACCAATGTGCAAACAGGAGAGTGCATTGATGTAAATGAAGGATTTAGCGAGGTAACGGGGTACAGCCGGGCTGAGGTTATTGGTCACAGCACGACAAGTCTAATGCTTTGGGAGCATGCAGATGATCGTCGTCGCCTGGTTCAGGGGTTGACGGAAAATGGCACCGTCTTCAACCTTACTGCCAACTTCCGCCGCAAAGATGGAACCTTGTGGCCCGGACTGATGTCGGCTCGTTTATTCGATTATGAAGGCGTGCCACAAATGCTGTCCTTGACGAAAGATGTAACCGAAATCAGGCGCGCCGAGCAGGAAGCAATTGATGCTAACAAGGCAAAGTCCGAGTTCCTGTCCTCCATGAGCCATGAATTGCGAACCCCAATGAACGCCATTATGGGATTTGCACAAATGCTTGATTACAACCCGCAGGAGCCATTAACCGAGACGCAAAAAGCTTCAGTTGGTCATATCCTTACCGGAAGCAGCCATCTTCTTGATTTAATTAATCAGGTGCTGGAGCTGAATAAGATCGAGGCGGGAAAGGCATCTTTGAATATTGATCATATTTCGGCAAGGGGCGTCATTGATAAAAGTATCGTGATGATGGAAGACAAGGCAGCTAAAGCTGGCATTACGATTACAGATAAGACGACAGAACATGATCTCCCTATACTCTGGACGGATGCAACCCGCCTGCATCAGGTGTTACTTAATCTCTTATCCAATGCCGTTAAATATAACCAGAAAGGCGGGGAAGTTACGATATCCAGCGAAGATGTGCCCGGTCAGATGCTGAGGATCATGATTGCTGATACCGGCGATGGCATATCAGAAGAAAGACACGAGGACTTGTTTCTGCCATTTGAACGCTTAGGGCGTGAAGCAGGAAATATTGAAGGTACTGGTATCGGCTTGACGATCACCAAACAACTTGTTGAATTACTCGGTGGGGAAATTAATTTTGAAAGTAAGGAAACAGTTGGCAGCACGTTCTGGGTGGACATACCTATAAGCCACAAGAAATTAGATGACGAAAAGAAAATCCGAGAAACTTCAAAAAAAACGAAACAAATTAAAAGTGAAAGTAACCACATTGTTCCCCAGACAATCCTCTACATTGAAGATAATCCTGACAATATTCGTCTCATGGAAACGGTCATTGGGCACGTTGCAAACTGCAAATTACTAACAGCTCACAATGCTGAGCTAGGTTTGGATATTGCCAAGAGCGAAAAACCAGGCTTAATCCTTATGGATATCAACCTTCCCGGAATGAATGGCATTGAGGCCTTGAAGCTGATTCAGGACACAACGGCAACGAGTCATATACCTGTCATTGCTGTCACTGCAGCCGCAATGTCTAAAGATATTGAGGCGGGTATGAAGGCAGGGTTTACTGGATACATGACAAAGCCATTCATCATTTCAGAACTTATCAAGACAATTGAGAACACTCTAAATTCGGAAGCAACATCACTTTGAAAAATGTCCGCTTTGAGTGGCTGTCAAAAGCAACCCTCGCGTTATTCAAAACCTGAGTTAAAAAAACCAAAAGAATGCAGCCTGTGACTTGCAGCCGGTGTTGATACAGAACAAAGATCAGTGTCGGCAATAGGCGCTGGCGACTGGCCCGTACAGGCCGGTTTTCGATTTTTCCAGAAGATTGATCCATAACACCTGATCAACCGTGAGAATGGTCCACACCTTCGCCGTTTTCGGTGGGCAGGCCATACGCACAATGTGGGTCTGTTCGACGTGGGTGCGCGATTTAATCAAATCGACCTGGCCCTCGTCAGGCACCAGCACATCCATAACCACCCGACCCTTGTCATCGACCGCGATGTTGGTTGCCAGCCATTCTGAATTTGGCGGATTGGTTTGGGAATATGTCTTAAGCCATTTGGCGGCGTCCCCTGCGCGGCGCTCCTCATCCCCACAGCCTCCTAAAAGTAAACTTAAGGCAAGGGAAAAAATAGCCGGAAAAATCAGCCATAACCTGTCGCTTTTCCACACATCCATTTAACTGTCCCAGCATTGATTCAAACTATCAAGCTGGCAGTCTAAATATGAATAGTTGCCAGACATTTAATATGGCCAAGCCGGACAAAATTGTTAACCTGGGTTAGGGCCCTTAAGCGTTAAAATGCACCTTGCCGGTCTGGCTGACGTCATAGCCCCTCATTTCGCGGGCCCGCTGGAAAAATGATTCACGCCGGGTCAGGGAAATCAATTTTTGAAACGGCTCATCAAAATAGTCGCGCCTGCGGATCAAAATATCGAAACGTTCATAACACAACGGTAAAAAATTCAACTCAAACTGCTTTGCCACTGTCGCCAAGCCCAATCCGGCATCGGCTTTTCTATCGGCGATGGCCCGGCCCAGCTCTGTTTCATTCTTGGCCATTTCGTCGTTGATGTTGAAATCCCACTCTTCAATGCCCGCCTCGGCGATCAGGTGTTCAAACAACAACCGGCTGCCGGACCCGTGCTGGCGCAACAAGATACGGGATTTGTTTTTCCTGAGATCTTCAAAATCAGAAATTCCCATTGGATTTCCCGGCGCCAAAAGCAGGCCCTGCTCGCGCCCGGCCCATTCAATCAAGACCAGATCATCAGGCGGATGGCCTTTATAGGCATCCTTCAAGGCGGTGATATTATACTCGCCGGTTTTGCTATCCAGAATATGCATGGCGCAAGCCAGGGCCTCGCCCCTGGTGAAACGTTCCAGTCCGCTTGTACTGCCGCCACCCAGCAAGGCCAGGCCGCTATTTGTTTCAAGCAGGCTCCAGTCCAACAAAGGGTCGTGGGAACCGGCGATAACGCACGGTAGGGCTGCCCGCGGGCCTTCAATGTCACCCAAATCGCCTGAGTCTTCCAACCCCTGAGCCAACCACCTGTCGATCAGATGTTTCGGGAACAACCATTTGCCACTTGCCCGGGTGCACGGAATTTTCTTTTTACGCACCAGATCATAGACCTTGCGCTCCTTGATGCGAAGGTAGTCGGCGACCTCGTGGGTGTTCATTAGGTCCGGCAGTGGCTCATTCCCCCCTTAAAGTACGAATCAAACTGAATTCGCCCATTATAAAGCACTTTCGTGGCCACGGGCGAGGTAACAACCACAACAATATTATGGGCGATTTTTATTTGGCCTATACCTACATTAATAGCTAGGCTCTGCAACAACATCTTATAAGCCCCTGGGATTTCACTTTAATGATAGATCCGACTGGCCGCCACATTACCTATTTAAGAGTATCGGTAACAGACCGCTGCGACTTTCGTTGTGTGTACTGTATGGCCGAAGACATGACGTTCTTGCCCAAATCCGACGTTCTTAGCTTGGAAGAACTGGACCGCCTTTGTAGTGCATTTGTTACCAAGGGCATCAAGAAAATCCGCCTGACCGGTGGCGAGCCATTGGTCCGTCGCGGCATTATGGGGCTGATTGGCTCCTTGGGACGGCACCTGAAAAGTGGTGATCTGCATGAATTGACCTTAACCACCAATGGCAGCCAGCTTGAAAAATATGCCCATGAGTTAGCCGCCCATGGCATCAAGCGCCTGAACGTTTCCATGGACACACTGGATACGGAAAAGTTCGAGTCAATTACCCGCGGCGGCAAGCTGGATCAGGTTAAACGGGGGTTGGATGCGGCCAGTCGCGCCGGTCTGGCCATCAAGATCAACACGGTTGTTCTCAAGGATTTCAACGAGGACCAGTTTAGCAACCTTGTCGGCTGGTGTGGCGAACGTGGATATGACATCACCTTCATTGAAACCATGCCCCTGGGGGATATCGGCGGCGATCGGACAACCCAATATTTACCGGTTTCACAAGTTCGCAAAATTCTCGAGGAAGACTGGACCCTTAAGGACAGCGACCACAATACGGGCGGGCCGTCCCGTTATACCGATATCGCCGAGACTGGCCAGCGCGTCGGCTTTATTTCCCCCCTGAGCCATAATTTTTGCGCGACCTGCAACCGGGTTCGTGTCACCTGCACGGGCAAGCTATTTATGTGCCTGGGGCAAGATGACAATGCGGACCTGCGCGCGCCTTTAAGGGCCAGCGAAGGGGATGAGCTTTTGCACGACGTCATTGACGAGGCCATCGGGCGCAAACCGAAAAGTCATGAGTTCGTCATCGAACCGGGCAACGCAGGCCCTGCCCTGGCCCGCCACATGAGCGTCACTGGCGGTTAATCCTTTTATTCTCTTTCGTATCTTTTGATGACCCTTGGTGTTGCCTTGGGTATACTCGTACAAATGACTAAAAAAATTGCCTTTACTGCCTCTAGCCAGCCCATGGCAAAAGAAGCCCTGAAACGGCTGAAGGCCAAGTATGCCCATGTTCCAGCCAGCAAGGCCGATGTGATCGTCGCCCTTGGCGGTGATGGTTTCATGCTCAGGACACTGCATCGCTACACCAACAGTGGCAAGGCGATCTATGGCATGAACCGTGGATCAGTCGGGTTTTTGCTGAACAGTTATTCTGATAAAGCCCTGAAGAAACGTATCAACGAGGCGGTCTCCATAAACCTGAATCCACTCATTATGAAAGCGGTGGATACAAAAGGAAAAAAGCATACGGCGCACGCCATCAATGAGGTTTCTCTATTTCGTGAAACCCGCATGGCCGCAAAAATCAGCATTCAGGTTGACGACGTCGAGCGCATGCAGGAGATGATCTGCGATGGCGTGCTGATTGCCACACCTGCGGGCAGTACCGGTTATAACCTGTCCGCCCACGGCCCGATTATGCCCCTTGGCGCCGGTATTCTGGCGTTGACGCCTATTAGCCCGTTCAGACCTCGCCAATGGCGCGGCGCCCTGCTTCCCCATGATGCGATCGTTACTTTTGAAGTGCTGAGCCCGAAGGGGCGAAAAGTCAGCGCCGTTGCCGACAACACGGAAATCAGGGGCGTCTCAATGGTTACCGTCCAGGAAGACCTGACCAGGAGCGTCACCATGTTGCATGATCAAGAACATAATTTCGAGGAACGCATTTTGAATGAGCAGTTCCTCACCTGACGGCCTTTTTAAAGGTCAGGCGTCATTGCCCTGCGCCAATGGCCTGGGAAATATTGGAGAACCCATCCGCAGCTAGAAGTTCCGCCAATTCACGCTTGATTTTCTGGACCCGTGCCGGGCCATGATAGACCATCGCGGAATAAAATTGCACCAAGGTCGCCCCAGCCCTTATTTTAGCATAGGCATCCGCGCCACTGGCGATGCCGCCAACACCGATCAGCGGAATTTTCCCCGCCGTCAGCTTGTACATTTCAGAAAGAACCCGGGTTGAGGGCTCTAACAAAGGCTGGCCACTAAGGCCACCGCTTTCGCTGGCATTTGCATCGCCTAAACTTTGCGGCCTTTCAATGGTCGTGTTGGTGGCGATGATCCCGTCGATCCCCGTCGCCAAGGCTACCCCGGCAATATCCGACTTGTCTTCGTCGCTCAAGTCCGGGGCGATCTTTAACAAAAGGGGCGGCGGATTTTCCCCGGTGACGTCCCGGCGCGCCTGCAAGACAGCGTCAAGCAAGGCCTGTAACGGCTCACGACCCTGCAAAGCACGCAGGCCCGGGGTGTTGGGTGATGACACATTTATGACAAGGTAATCAGCCAGCGGCGCCAGCTTGAGCATGCCTTCCCGATAGTCGCTGATAGCGTCTTCAGTATCTTTGTTCTTGCCCAGATTAACGCCGACAATTCCGTCGCGCGCCCGTGCCTCAAGGCGGCTAGCGACAGCTTCCATTCCATCATTATTAAAGCCCATGCGATTGATCACCGCTTGATCACCTGTCAGGCGAAACAACCGTGGGCGGGGGTTACCGGCCTGCGGACGCGGTGTGACGGAGCCAATTTCAACAAACCCGAAACCCTGGGCCAGCATGGCATCGACAACCTGGGCATTTTTATCAAACCCGGCGGCCAGACCAACCGGATTTGTGAATGTACGGCCCCAAACCCGTTGTTCCAAAGCCGGGCTTTCAAAGTGCGCCGGGCGCGGCACCAGGCCCGATTGCAAGGCGCGGATAGCCAGGCCGTGCGCCGTTTCCGGATCAAGCAACCTGATAAAAGGACCGGCGAAACAATAAGGATCAATCACGCCAAGACCCCTTCGGGGAAAATGTGACGTCCGTCCTCGCCCAGGGGCAGCTCACACGCGCTGATAACCTTGGCCACCTCAAGGGGGCCATAAAGATGGGGGAACAACTGGTCGTCCCGTGAAGGCTCCCACTTCAGGGCTGGCCCCAAATCATTGGCATCAACGCAGATGAGTAGTAGGTCTGCGACTCCGGCGCGATGCCGGGCCGCGCTTTCGGCGACCTGTTGGGCCGTAGAAAAATGCAGGAAACCGTCGGCCAGATCATCGCCGCTGCCCTGATAGAAACCGGACGTCGCGGCATTCTGCCAGTCTTGGCGCTTGCACATATGATAAATCAGACTTTTGGACATGTGGTAGACATTACCAGCTTCATTAAGGACGTCATAGAAAAAGGCCAACCCAACGAGATTCGCATTTTGCAAAGCAATTTGGAACAGAACGCCCTAAAGCGAATACTCCATTATGGAAGACTCTCATTTCGGGAATCCTTGATGACGTTACACGGAACATAGCCCCGTATTTCCAAGCCCCGTTCAGGCCTTGTTTTCTGCCACTTTTGACTTATCCAGATGAAGAACCCAACAGTTGGCACGGGAGTTGCTTTTATAAACCTTAAGATTAACGCAACTCATCAGGACATAATCACATGGCCACAAATACTTCTCATTCGACAGGCAATTACATTCCGGCTGGTGATCCCCTTTCCACGTCCCTTGATTTTATCGAGGAACTTTCGAAAAGCGGAATCGTCCTAAGCCCGGTCAAGCCGACAGAACTTATGATTAAACGAGGCGCCAGCGCCGCAGGCGTAACGCCAGAGCAAGCCCAGGCCGTCTATTTCGCAATGATCGCCCTTGGAGAATAGTGGAGCATAGTGATGCTTGACGACACATAGAATTTACCTCTGATCCTTCCCCCAAAATGGATCAGAAACTCCAAACCTCGAATACTGGATCGGCACATCCCCCCCCGCACCTCACCCCCCCTGGCCGGTTCCGTATTCGGGGTTTTTCTTTTTTTAAAAAGCTTAGAAGCGGTTGACCCTGAACGGGGTCGGATCCAGATCAGGCGTCGCCCCTTTCAGCATCTGGGCGATGGTACGCCCGGTGATGACGCTACCCGTCAAGCCAGCATGGCCATGACCGAAAGCAAAGAAGGTGGAAGGAAAATGCGGTGACGGGCCGATCACCGGCAGACTGTCGGGCAAGGACGGACGCATTCCCATCCATTGCGTATGCCCTTGCGTATTAACGCCGGGAAGAATTCGTTTCATATGGGTAAGCAGGACCTGGGCCCGCTGGTAATTGGCCGGTGCGTCCAGACTGGCGAATTCCGCCGTACCGGCCGCCCGCAGGCCCATCTCCATACTGGTCAGGGCAAACTTGTAGTCGCCAGACATGACCGGCAAGGCGGTTTTAAGGCCCGGATCAGGAAGGGTGACATGATAGCCGCGCTCGCCAACCAACGGCACGTTTGATCCCAGACGTTTACAAAATTTTGCCGATAAGGCCCCCGCAGCGATAACCAGCGCGTCCAGGTCCATGGCCTCACCGCCCGCGCCCAGCAAGCGCCTTGGGCCATGGTCACCGATGTCAATATCAAGAACTTCGCAACGGATTATCGTCCCGCCGAGGCGCTTAAATTCATCGGCCATGGTCTCGACCATGCGCAAAGGACTACTGACCTGGCCGTCTTCAGGCATCAACACACCACGGGCGCATGTGGGTGAAATTCCCGGCACCAAATCGCTAATCTGGCCGCCATCCAGGACCTCCACGCGCCCTCCATGCTCGCAGATAATCTCAAGCCCCGCCGCCGCCTCACGAAAAGCCTTTTCAGTTTCATAAACATAGATCATGCCTGAGGGGGTGACTAAATGCCCAGCCCCCATGGACGAGAAGAAATCCTGAAAGTCGGTGACACAGTTAACATGCAAGGCCCGCAACGCCGTTGATGACTGAGCCGAGCGCCTGGACGTTCCAGCCACGATAAAGCGCACAAACCAAGGCATCAGCCCCGCCATATCGCGCCAGCGAATGGAAAGCGGGCTCAGGGGATCAAGCAGCCAGCCTGGAATATTCCATAAGGTACCGGGCATAGACAAAGGCACGCAGTATGTGGGGGCGAGAATACCTGCATTGCCGAACGAGCATCCCTGGCCCGGATCGTCTTTATCGACAATGGTGACCTCATGGCCATCACGCAACAAATGGACGCCGCAGGCCATGCCGACAACACCGGCCCCGACAATGGTCACTTTACGGTTGGAAGCAGAACTCATGCTCATTTGCTATTCCCAAGAGGCAACGGTGATATAATCATTGTTTATCATTTTTTCCACAGGGTCCAATTGACAAATTACTGCTAGAGCATATCCGGGTTATTTTGAACCATTCTGATGGTGCGAATCGGTCAGCTCGGGTAGGCGCGTTCCTATTCACGATGCAAAATAACATGGTCAGAATGGTTCAAAATAGCCCGGATATGCTCTAGACTTAGAAAAATATTTTTTCAGGAGTTTCCATTCATGTCCCGGCTTTTATCCCTTTTCACTGCCCTTGCCATAAGCATGCTTTTCTTTTCCCCGGTTCAGGCCCTCGACCTGAACCCGCTTTCGGCTATCAAAGGTCTGGTTGAAGCCGCCGTTGAAGACCGCAGTTCCCAGGACATTGCCAAGGACCTGGACCTGAAAGCCAAAATCACCACCAAGATCATCGACAAAATGGGCAGTGATGTGCTCTCCCTGAACACGGATGTGTACGAGCAGGATGTAATGCTTACGGGGGCCGTGGAAAACAAGTCCCTGAAAACCATGGCCGGAAGCCTTGCCAAATCCATTGAGGGGGTCAAGAAAGTCCACAATGAGATCATCGTCATCAAGGGCATTGATCAGGACAAGGGGGCGGCAGAAAACTTCATTGATGATTCTGTTATCGAGGGCAAGATTAATGCCCTTCTGCTTGATGCCAAGGGCGTCAACGTCACCAACTTCCGCTGGCGCGCGGTCAGTGGCAATGTGTTCTTGTTCGGGCGCGCCCTCTCCAAAGCGGAAGCAAGCAAAGCCATTGGCGTTGTCAAAGACATCAAGAACGTGGCTGCCGTAACAAGCCGGGTCAAGGTGGTGGCTAAATAATCCCGTCACCCCCTGAACATTCCGTAAAGCGGGCGTGCACTTCCCGTGTTATTCCGGGAATCTAATAGCAGGCTTCTGCTTCTGACCCTTTTCCGGACTTTTACTTATTGTGACGTTTCATCATCATTAGGGCCAGTGACGCAGCGAAGATTACCATCCCAATGGAAATGGCTAGGCTAAGTGCAGCGACCGCACCGAAATCATCGATCACATAGGCAAAGGTGAAAGGTGCCGCAGCCGACAAAATAAAGCTCGGGACAAGCAGTTTGCCGACGAACGACCCATAAGTTCGGTAATCGAATAAAACCAAAGGCAGAGTACCGCGCGTAATTGTCAAGAGCCCATACGAGCCACCGTAGCTAAATGAGAACACGGCGGCGGCGATTGGGTAGCCGCCGCCTGCAAGGCCGATCGTAAAGCTTAGCGGCACCAATGTAGCAGCTAACAAATTGAGATTGATCGGATGGACACGACGTCCAAACAAGGTATCAGCTAATCGAGCTGTGGACTGTCCGATGCCGCGCAGCGCAGCAACGGAAACGGCCAGTGCCGCACCAAGACCAAGCTCCGTCATGATGCTGATCATATGGGCCGACATGCCAGCGTTTAGTGCATTTCCAAGCGCGATAATGACCGTGTAAAGAAATGCGTAAATTAGTTTTTCTTTGCCAGCATTTGGAAAAGTTAGCTCAGGGTGGTTGTCATTGATATCCACACTGTCAGCATGTCGGTTTTTTGGCAATGTCAGATACACCGGCAAGGTGGATAGCGCGAGAAATGCGTAGACCAATAATGCGCCCCGCCAACCCAGTGCCTCTGAGAGAAAGTGACCAATCGGCCAAAAGCACGTCGTCGCGAGCCCGCCAAGTAACGTAATGTGAGCAATGGGTCGGCGTGCTTCAGGTCCGACGATCCGCGCCAGTGCGGCGAACGCCGCATCATATAAAAAACATCGCATTGCGACACCAAGACACACCCACGCGCCGTAGTAGGTTGCAAGACTATGTGTGGTTGCCAGACCGGCGCAGCCAATGGCGCATAGAACGGAGCCGGCAGACATCACAGGACCGCCGCCAATACGATCAACAGTGCGACCAATCATTGGTGACGTGACGGCCATAACAAGCAAAGCAATCGAAAACCCGGCATGGACGGTTGTCCGAGACCAATCCAGGTCCGCCATGATCAGATCGCCGAAAATACCAATGAGATAAAAGGAAACACCCCAGCAAATAAGCTGAGATAAACCAAGACCTATGATGTGGCGGCGTTTGATCACTTTTTGCCATCTTCTTTATAAGGAAGCGTCATAGCATCTTAACCAAGAGTATGCCGCTGGGTATGGTATCTATCAATTCACCGAGTATTACTTACTATATAATCATCGTAGGGGCCTGAAATAACAGACATTGTTGCCGCATCCTGATTTTATCCTGTTATGCGAGGCAAAACGGACATGATTTAGGTGTGAATTTGCTTCTGCTACTGACCCAAACCCGACCACCTGGTCTGTCCAGCTAGGCGTTCAGCGTTTGTATCATTCGGGCAATGACAACATTGGTAACAAATGCGCCTAAGATAACAATCACGCACATAAACAGAAGCAATGTATAGCGATGAATATTCCCCTCGCGACGACTTTTGATGTCACGAATCTTGAGATACAGGGAGGAAAAATGTTTTTCCAATTCGACTATTCTTGCGATCTCATTGAACTGCCAAAACTGGTACATGATGAGGACAAAGATGACACCAGTGGCAAGGAGTATCGTCAGCACACCAAGAAGGTTGACTAAAAACTTGTCGGAAGAGCTAAAAAAAGCAATGGCCGTTATAGCAGCAAAAACCAGAAGGGAGGACCCTACAGACCGCCATTGTATATTTTTAGCAAACAGGATGGACTTCGAGGATCGATCATGCATCAGCAGTAATTCTGCATGCGTGAACTCATCTAAATCGGAAGGCGTGTTTTCAAAAGGCTCCTCATCAGAAATTTCTTTATTGTCGCTATCTTTTGGTTCCTTTGCCATGATTATGAGCCTCCTAATTGAATGGGAAAAACTGTATTAGCGAACACGGATCATATCATATTGTATCTGCGCTTGCGACGTTAGGCCGATCACTTAAAAAATGGAATTGATGTCCCTTTAAAATGCCGTACATTACATCTTTCTAATTGACCGCTTATGGTATTTGCGGACACTATATCCACTGCCTGATTAAATCCGCTTTTCTACAGTAAGCGGAAGCAAGCAAAACCATTGGCGTTGTTAAAGACATCAAGAATGTGGTCGCCGAAACAAGCCGGGTTAAGGTCGTGGCTAAGTAACGACGCCATATAGCTAACGCCGAACACCATTATTTCTAACGATGAGACGAACATAAACTTAACACGCTCTATCACATGCTCTCGGTTTCGGGGGCAGACGACTAAAATTCAATACCTGCCGTGCCGAAGTAACAACGCGAGATGCTAACTTAAGCGCAAATCACCTTGGCATGGTGGGCGAGATGATCGGCCATGAAGGTACTGATGAAATAGTAACTGTGGTCATAGCCCTCGTGGTAGCGCAGGCTCAAAGGGAAACCCGTATCCTTGCAAACCTGTTCAAGCAGTTGGGGCTTGAGCTGTTCTTCGAGGAATTCATCAGACAATCCCTGATCAACCAGGATTGAGGAGTGCTGGGGTTTATCCAGGGCACGAATCAGTTCGACCGCGTCGTGGTCCTTCCAGGCTTCGGTATCTTTGCCAAGATAGCCTGAAAAAGCCTTTTCCCCCCATGGGCAGGCAGTAGGCGCACAGATCGGGGCAAAGGCTGAAATGCTTTTGTAGATTTCAGGATATTTCAAGCCCAGGGTCAACGCCCCATGACCGCCCATTGAATGACCAAAAATACCCTGTCTGGCCATATCCACATTCAGGCTTTCTTCCATAATTCCCTGCAGTTCACGGGTGACATAATCCTCCATACGGTAATTTGCCGCCCAGGCCCCCTCAGTCGCATTAATATAGAACCCGGCTCCGGTTCCGAAGTCCCAGGAATCATCTTCACCAGCAATACCAGCGCCGCGCGGGCTTGTATCAGGGGCAATCAGGATAAGGCCATGCTGGGCAGCGAATTGTTGTGCACCGCCTTTCATCATGAAGGTTTCTTCCGTGCATGTCAGGCCGGCAAGGTAAGTCAAGGCGGGCAAGCGCGCCCCTTGCGTCATCTGCGGCGGATAAAACACCGCAAAGGCCATTTCCCCACTGACGGATTGAGACGTGTGGCTGTAGTAGGTCATAACACCGCCGTGACAGTGGTGTTCTTTCAGTATCTTCAAGGTCATGATCAGTACTCGACAACCGTGCGAATAGATTCCCCCGCATGCATCAAATCAAAGCCCTTGTTGATATCTTCAAGGGACAATTTGTGGGTGATCAGGCTGTCGATATCGATCTTGCCATCCATGTACCAGTCAACAATCTTTGGCACATCTGTACGGCCCCTGGCACCACCGAAAGCAGAGCCTTTCCAGACCCTGCCGGTGACCAGCTGGAACGGCCGGGTGGAAATTTCCTGTCCGGCACCTGCAACACCAATGATGACGCTTTCACCCCAGCCTTTGTGACAGCATTCCAGTGACTGGCGCATGGTATGGGTATTGCCGATACATTCGAAACTGTAATCAACGCCGCCATCCGTAATATCCGCAATAGCAGAAACCACATCATCGACTTCCTTGGGATTCACAAAATGAGTCATGCCGAACTGGGTCGCAAGCTCGATCTTGTCCGGGTTGATATCCACACCGATAATGATATCCGCGCCAACCATGCGCGCACCCTGGATGACGTTCAGGCCAATACCGCCAAGACCGAACACGGCAACCGTGGATCCTGGCGTCACCTTGGCGGTGTTAATGACCGCGCCAACGCCCGTGGTCACACCACAGCCGATGTAACAGACCTTGTCGAAGGGGGCATCTTTGCGAATTTTGGCAACGGAAATTTCCGGCATAACCGAAAAATTGGCAAATGTTGATGTACCCATGTAGTGGTAAAGCGGATCACCATTCATGGAGAAACGACTTGTGCCATCCGGCATCACGCCACGGCCCTGGGTTTCGCGGATGGCCTGACAAAGATTGGTCTTTCCGGAAAGACAGAATTTACACTGGCGACATTCAGGGGTGTACAAGGGAATGACATGATCGCCCTTTTCAACGGACGTGACGCCCGGCCCCACATCAACGACAACGCCAGCCCCTTCATGGCCAAGAATGGCCGGGAATAGACCTTCCGGGTCATCACCGGACAGAGTGAACGCATCCGTATGGCATATGCCCGTCGCTTTGATTTCCACCAGAACCTCGCCTGCCTTTGGCCCTTCCAGTTGCACGGTTTCAATGCTTAGGGGATCACCCGCTTTGAATGCGACAGCGGCTTTAACGTCCATTTTCTTCTCCTTGAGTAGGTTCATTTGACAGGTGCCATTGAAAATATACTTTCAATGGCAAAAAGTCTTTCAGATTTTGGCTTTACTGTTATTCAAACCTCTATGTCGTCGACCCCCGGACAGTCCGTAAAACGGGCATGTTCCAGGGAAGTGGGATAGCGTTGGCAGACTTGTGGCCGCCATTTATATATGCGGCAGTACCAGGCCTCGCGACCGGGATACTTTTTAACCCAGCGACAGCGCGTCGAGCTTCTGCGTCCCATGCTTGTCGAACCTATGGGACCGGGCCACAGATCGCCGGTACGCTGGCCAGCCGGGCCATGAATGGTAACGAATTTGAGCAGGTGCGGGGCATGTTCTTCCCACATGGCGATATCCGCCTCAAGCGCCTGCAAAGTGCCCGCCCCTTCAAGACAGCACTTGCCGCAGCTTGTGCATTGGAATCCCGTAATATCTGTCATGGTGTGGCGTACTATACAGCATTGAGAAGGGCAGATTGGGATTTTACCAAAGCTCTTCTGCCTGATAGTGTGCTGACACAATTTTTGTATAAACAATCCAGCCAGGGCCTAGCCATGACAACCGAGACACCCAATGAGACTCAACCAACGCCAAGCATGAGCTTTGCCAACGAAATCATCAATCTTGCCAATGCAGGCATGCAGCAGGGCAAGAGCCCGGATGAACTGGCCCAGGGCATACGCCACGCGGCGGCGAATTTTTCTGCTTATGCGTTTTTCCTCTCGGCGCAGTCCCCCAAGGACCCAAATGACACGGTTGAGGACTTCGTCAAATTCTTCGAATATTATCTTAGCGCCCATGCCCCGAAACCAGACCCCGGCCAGGGGCTAGCGGGCACCATCGCCCAAGCCAAGGATGAGTTGTAGGCTCAAGGCTGCTTATGACCCAAATCAGGCTTTGTGATGACTGTCATCGTCCTAGGAATCGATCCTTCTTTCCAACGGGAAGCGCACTGTCGCAGCAGTTCCCTTGCCTTTCTTACTTTCAATCTCCAGCGTCCCGCCGTGGAGTTCAACTAAACCTTTTGTTAAAGGCAGCCCAAGACCAACCCCCTCATGCTTCCTGTCCAGTCCGCTATCCACTTGTCCAAACTCAGACATAGCCATCGATACCTCACCTTTACTCATACCAATACCTGTATCTATGACAGTGAAAACGTGTCTTCCCTCATCATCGAGTGAGGCGGTAAGGGTGATCTTGCCATCCGGGAGGGTAAATTTGATCGCGTTTGACAGAAGATTAAGGAGAATCTGTTTCAGCCTTCTCTTATCGGCTCGAAGCATGGGAAGGTCTTTATCAATATCGCTGGAGAGGTTGATATCTCCTGCCGTGGAGCGCTCGTTGATCATTCTCAAGGTAGAGTCAATTATATTGGCGACCTTCAGGGTTTCTTCATGAAGTTCAATTTTTCCAGCCTCGATTGCAGACACATCCAGGATATCATTGATCAATTCAAGCAGGTGTGCGCCAGAATTATGTATATCATTTGAATAACTCTTATACTTGTCGTTGAGAGGCCCCAACGATTCAGACTTCATTATCTCTGAAAATCCGATAATAGCGTTCAGGGGAGTACGTAATTCATGACTCATATTTGCCAAAAGTTCTGATTTAGCACGATTGGCGGTTTCGGCCATTGTCCTGGCCTGATGTTCACGGGTTTCAATTTCTTTACGCTCTGTGATATCCGTCCACATGCCGACGGAGCCCACCCGTATTCCATTTTTGTCAAAAAAGGGCGTGGCATTGTTGAGGCAGGGAATATTCGTGCCATCCGGACGTTGCAAAGCAATTTCATAGGCACCGGTCTTGCCTGCCTTACGGGCAGCAATTTCCTGTTTGAATATTTTGGCGTTTTCGGCATCGACAAATTCATAGATACCCTTTCCGATAATCTCTTCCTTGGACCGGCCCAAAATGCGGCACATTGCCGGATTAACGTCTGCAGTCAGCCCTTCATTGTCGATGTTCCAATATCCCTCCAGGGTCGTCTCCTGAAGGTTCTTTCTCAGTTCTATCTCCTGGTCACGTTCCTCTTGAGAGAGTTTTTGCACGGTAATATCCCGCGCGGTTCCTCGAAATCCTGTAAATTGACCGTTTTCATCAATCAACGCTCGACCGTTGATTGATGTCCAAAATTTAGAATTGTTGGCATCGCGAACACAGAATTCTACATTTGAAAATTGGCTATGACTGTCGAACGCTGTTTTCAGGCCTTGCCAGTCGGTCATGTTGTTATCCGCATCTCCAACTGCCCATCGCGTCTTTCCCAACATGGCGTCCAATGTGGGGCTTTTGACGGAAAACCACTTAAATCTGTGCTCCGCATCGGTTTCCCAGAACCAATCAGAGGCAATTTGAGCAAAATCATGAAAACGCATCTGATTTTCTATTAAAGAGACCTCAACTTCCTTGATTTTGCTCACATCCTTGGTCGATGAAAGAATATGAGGTTCGCCTTTGTAATGGACCATGCATGCTGACGTTATGCCCGGCCACAAGGTGCCGTCTTTGCGGAGAAAATTGGCAGACAAATTATCAACCAGCTTATCTTGTCTTAGTCCGGCTATCAGTTGTTCATAGTCGCTTTCTTTTTCCCAAAGGTGCAAATCGAAAACATTCTTACCAATGACATCTTCTATGCTGTATCCAGTCGTCCGACAGAAGCCATCATTTACATTTATGCATAATCCTGAGTTCAGGCCTGAGACCATGAAGACATCTGGAACTATTTGATAAAATTTCTTAAAACCATTTTCGCTTTCTTTTAATTCCTTTGTACGTTCGTCAACTGTCATCTTGAGAGAGTCCCGATGCAGTTGTGATTCTATCTCATCCCTTTTGCGCTCAGTAATGTCGATATTGGTGCCAATCAAGCGAAGCGGGGTCCCGTCATCGTCCCGGACAAGGGCCCCGTTGGCTTTAATATGCCGCACCTCGCCCTTTGGACGGATAATACGAAATTCGGTGTCAAAACCTTTTTCACCGCTTATGGTTTGATCCACTTCAGTGATGGAGCGCTCCACATCGTCTGGATGCACAACTTGCTGCCAAGCCTCATAGGCGCCACCAAATTCCTCGGGCTTGACGCCGTAGATAGTGAACATCCTGTCGTCCCAGATCAGCTCGTCCTTGACCAGATCCCAATCCCATATTCCAATTCCCGCAGATTCCGCCGCCAGGGACATACGTTGGTTGGACATATTAAGGGCCAACTCTACTTGCTTGATATCCGTAATATCCTGGAACACGCCAAATACGGATTTGACATCGCCATTGTCTTTCAAACGGACAACACCCGTGGATTTGACATGACGAACCTCCCCATCGGGGCGCACCAGCCTCAGTTCGAACTGATAGTCTTCCTTCTCCTCCAAGGCGCAGCGCACATACTCCGCAACCTTGTCACGGTCATCCGGGTGGTAGGTGTTGATTGCGGCTTCCACATCGACTTCACCGCCCACTTCCAAACCATGAATGCGGTAAACTTCATCTGACCAAAAAAGTTCTCCGGTGTCGGCATGAACCTGCCAATGGCCAATTTTTCCAACCTGATCATCTTCGATTACTAATGACAATTATTTCTCTCAAACAAGTTTTAAAGGTCAAAAAAACTGAATATCCACGTATTCTAATACTCTACAAAATAAGCGGGGATTACTAATCAAAAATTTAATTAGTTAGAACATACAAATCCATGCCTGAGATATTGTCGCCCATTCAAGCCTATAATATCAATATTCATGTGTGCCACGATCAAGCCTTAGCGGCCTTAATCTGTTTTATCTATCAAGGTATCTTCTGCTTGGGCGGCGGCAAGGTCACCGATGTTTTCCCCCTTACGCCACGGCTTGCGGCCTTTCAGGACACCTGATTGATGGACAATGTCTGAAACCAGGTCTTCCTGGCGATAAGCCATCACATGGATGCCGGACACCCCCTTCATTTCACGAACCTGCTGGATGATCTCGATACATAGATCGCGTCCTTCGCGCTTTTGATTCTCGGCCCCTTCCAGACGCTTGATGATGGAATCCGGGATGTGAATACCGGGCACGTTGGTCCTGATCCAGCGCGCTGCATTAGCCGATGCCAACGGGCCGACACCGATAAGGATATAGCACTGCTCATCCAGGCCCATGTCACGAACTTCGGTCATGTAGTTTTCCAGCATGGGAACATCGAAGCAGTATTGGGTCTGAACGAACTGGGCCCCGGCCTTGATCTTCTTGGCCAGTCGCCTTGCCCTGAAATCATGGGGTGGAGAGAAGGGATTTGCCGCAGCCCCCAGAAAAACCTGCGGCGGAAGGGTGATTTTACGACCGGAAAGAAACATGCTTTCATCGCGCATTTTCTTGATGGTCGCCAGCAACGACATACTGTCCAGATCATTCACCGGTTTTGCCCCGGGCTGATCCCCGGCCTGAACCCCGTCACCGGTCAGGCACAGAATATTATCGACCCCCATGGCAGAGGCACCAAGCACGTTTCCCTGAATAGCAATGCGGTTATGATCACGACAGGATATCTGCATTACCGGGGCGTAACCCACACGGGTCAACAAGGCGCTAATGCCAATTGACGACATATGGCAATTAGCGCCGGAGCCATCTGTGGCATTAATACCGTCGACCCAGCCCTCAAAGACAGCAGCACGCTCATAAACCTCGTTGGGGTCTGAAGAATCTGGCGGATTAAGTTCTGCAGTGACGGCAAAATCACCCTGCCTGAGAATATGCTCAAGGCGTCCATGGGAGGAATGGCCGGGAAGCAGGGCAGCGGGATTCTTTGTCGTATCGCTCATGACTGATCCTCTGGTGCCTGTTTCTGCCGTTCTTGCTTCTCTCGCTCTTCCTTCTCCCGTGCCCGCTCAGCAGTGGCACGCAACCATGATGAGCTTCCGTTCAGGCTTTGATCATGGGGCAACTGGACATTTTCGATATTGCCGCCATTTTTCATTTTTTGACTGCCTTGCCAGGCCTGTGTCCAGACGCAGGGCATATCTGGCTCAACCTCACAATTACCATTGGCGCGAACCCCGCCACATGGCCCGTTTCGAAGTAGTTTTGGGCAATTCATGGGGCAAGACATACCGGTCGAACTAAGCACGCACTGGCCGCACATTCGACAATCGAACAAGAACCCCTTGGAGATCCGTTCGATCACCACGATGGGCGCTTCAACCCGTTTGTAACCAATTAACTTCCACAGGGGGTGCAATTCCAGTAACAGGTCGGCTAATAAATTATATACCCATTCCAGCAACCTGGCATGACGAACCGACCAGAGACGCACTGTGTATTTGCGCCGTCTTCGACCAACAACACTGGTGCTGGAAGGCCGATAGGCGGGTACCTTGGACATGGGTTTAATCCTCAAATGAAAGCTCATGGATATGCCCATCGACCACACGAACGGCAATATCTTCAGCTACAGTACAAGTTTGGCGCAATACTAAAATAATTTATTAAACCGGAACTAGTAATTGTCCCAGCTCTCTTTCTCTTCATCCTTAACTTCTTCGATAAAGCCATCAATATTTGTTGCCTCGCGGGACTTGCCTTCCTTCATGGCATACATGTCATCGTCCTGCCATTCCGTATTGCCATCACCGCCAAGGTCAACATAGGCGTCCGATTTGTAAACAGCCGCCTTATCACCCTTCTTGCCTTTCCTTTTACCTTTCTCTTTACCCTTCTTCTTGCCTTTTTTAGTAACAATGCCGAGCAGGCGCAAAATCAAGCCGATCAAGAGAACCAAAGCGACAACAAAACCAAGTTTTATCAGGTCGGCATACTCTTCCATAAAGGTCTCCAATGCCCTTCCTTTGACAGCAAAGGCGGGGATAACAAAATCAAACAAATTCGGTGAATTCTACACCTGTAGGCTGAACGCGGTTTTACATACCATACCAATTTAAAGAATGGCTATTGTCCATTGGGATTCCAAGAGGGAAATTTGGAATGCCCTCATTCCGTAGAAATTGACCAACGGAGGCGTCATGTTGACGACTATATTCAAGGAACGGGCTAATTAAATCCCTTATTTTTTATGGCTAACAATATATGTTGGTGTGGTCGTTGATTTTAGGTCTATATCAACCAATCCTGTATTCATAAGGAGTCGCCATAGTGTCGAGACGTCAGGCAAATCTTTTTCTGCTGCTGGCGAAAGGACTAGCCTTTGAGCATCCTTGAGCCTGAACAAGCCCATGTCTGGACCCTGCCCGTGGCCGAGAACGACCATGAGCATATTCAGAAACTGGCCCATATCCTGTGCCCTGAAGAAATAGCCAGGCTTGACCGCCTTACCCACGAGCAGGGCAAGCGGGAATATCAAGCCGCCCATATTTTGTGTCGTCTGATGCTGTCTCACTTTAGCCATGTGGCGGCCGTTGACTGGCGTTTCGAAAAAGGCGAACACGGCAGGCCTGAAATCACCGATGAGCTAAATCCGCACGGTTTGCGCTTCAATATATCCCACACCCGTGGCCTGGTCGCCTGCGCCCTTACCACAAAGCATGATATTGGCGTTGATGTGGAATGGCCGGCGCGCGCCAACATGATCGAGACCATCGCCGAGAAAAAATTCTCCAATCCGGAATTCAGCTATTTCAAGGCCAGCCCGCTCGCAGAGCAACGCCGGGTCTTTTTCTCGTTCTGGACCCTGAAAGAAGCCTACATCAAGGCCATTGGCAAAGGACTGAGCGAGCCACTGGACAGCTTTGCCTTTGATCTTGATACCCTGGAAATTGCCTTTTTGCGCAATAATGGCAACAGCGATTGCTGGGGCTTTGATTTATTTACGCCATCTGACGATCACCTGTGTGCCCTTTGCGTCGCCAGCCCTGCCGATGCACCACAAAACATCAAGCGGCGTCATCTTGGCTGGGATGACCTTGACGCGCCATAATACGGCCATGATGATATGATCTCGTAGGGTCTGGATGAAAAGCAGGAGACTTATTTTATGACCCGTCTGACTTTCATTGTTTTTGTCTTGTTGATCAGCCTTGTCAACCTGGGGCAAACCCACAGTGCTAGTGTATCAGAAGGAAAAATCTGGAATCTTCAGGGCAACTGGTTTTCCTGCGAGTTTGCCCATTCCCAAATTCCACCCACAGATGGCTGCAAGATGCTGGATGATGACGGCTTCAGTATCACCAAGGGCAGCATTGATCATATCAAGGTGACTGACAGCACTGAGCGCGCTTGCCGCGGCAGCAAAAAAGGCCAGTGTTTCGAGCGCGACCGGGAACAGATCGTTATTTCGCGTAGCCTGGTCGGCCCCATAAACGCCATCAAGGGCGGCTTTGAAATTAGCTACTGGGGCTGCACCCAGACATACACCATGCAAAAACACGTGGGCTATTTCGAGGTTAAACCAAGCGGCAGCCGCTGCCTGTGGGCCCGCGACAAGCGTTACTTCATAAGCCGCTACAAAGGCAAAGTGATCGCCCGACAATAGTTCACATATTGTTGAAGAAGCGTGATGAGACTGATTTGCCCTTTGTCCGTATTATTAAGGCTGAGAATACGGATCGGGAGCTCCCCCCCCCCCTCTGCCCCCCTGAGCGGCTTCCGGTCCGCCCTCTTTTTTTCTCTCTCCCTGTTAAACTGGCCGGCCCCGCAAATGGGGTCGGCTTCCCTATGGGGGTTGAGTTTGTTTGCAGACTCTTTTGGGGCTGTGCCCGGGAATCTTAGCAGTAGCACTCCGGGCTGACCCATTGCGGGGCCGCATACCGGTCCCCATGGGCCCAGCCGACGGGCAAAATGCGTTCAATGGCTTCAATATCAGATGGGCTCAGCTTTAGCTCCGCACCTTTGGCCAGTTCACGAAAATGCTCGAGCGAGCGGGTCCCGGGAATGGCTAGGATGTGCTCTCCTTGATGCATCAGCCAAGCCATGGCAAGGCTCGATGTTTTCGTCCCCATATCCGCGGCTAACTTGCGAAACCCTTCACTTGCATCAATATTGCGCTGCAGGTTCGGCACCATAAAGCGCGGGTTCTTTTTCAAAAATGGAATGGAATCCGCTCTGTCACGGTCCGGTGGGCTATCGCTCAGAAGCCCCCTGCCAAGGGGTGAGAAGGCGACCAGGGTTGTTCCCAGCTCAGCGCACTTTTGCACCAGACCCAATTCTGGTGATCTTGTGGCAAGGGAATATTCCGATTGCACGGCGGCGATCGGGTGAATAGCGTTGGCGCAGCCGAGGGATGTCGGGGCAATTTCAGAAAAACCAATTTGACGGACTTTGCCGGATTTGACGAAACCGGCCAAGGTCTCGGTTACCTCTTCAATCGTGCGGCTGTGATCACGTCGATGCACATAAAACAGCTCGACTTGATCAACACCCAGTCTTTGCAAGGATTTATCAAGCTCCGCTTCCAGGTGCTCCGGACTGTTGTCGAAGTAGTTCTCGCCGTCTTCATGCAGACGAATTCCGGCCTTGGTGGCCACCTTGAACAAGGAATGACGCTGGGCGCCCTGGGCCTTGAGAAAAGAGCCTATGCGTTCCTCTGACAGGCCCTTGCCGTAGATGTTGGAAGTATCAATATGATCAATACCCATATCCAGCGCCAGTGTCAGAATCCCGTGGGATTGCTGTTCATCTGTCTTGCCGTAAAAGTCCGTAAAGGACATGCCACCAATGCCCATGGCCGAAACCATGGTGCCATTATTACCAAGTTTGCGCGTCTCCATAGAACCTCACAAGTTTTCTGATTTCCGGTTAGGCAACCAAAAGCCCGCAGCATATATATAGAGGCTGCGGGCTTTATTAAGTAAGGCCGTCTCCTAGCCCTTGGCGGTTTGTCGCAAACCAATGAACAGGCTGATGCACATGCCTAGCAAGACGATGGTGAACGGGAAGCCGGTGGATACGGACATAGCCTGCAACGCTGTCAGACTCTGAGCGCCACCAACCAACAGCAACACCGCCGCCACCAATCCTTCGAAGCTGCACCAGAAGACTCGCTGCGCAACCGGAGAATCGGTTTTGCCGCCGGCCGTGATGGTGTCGATAACCAACGAGCCGGAATCTGATGAAGTGACGAAGAACACGATAACCAAAATGATGCCCAACAATGACGTGATGGATGCCAACGGCAGCGGGGCCAACATTTCAAACAGCTTTAACTCCAACGCTGCCTTGCTAACGGGGGCTGCTGCATCGGCCATCACTTGTGAAATGGCGGTGCCGCCTAAGGCGCCCATCCACAAAACACTGACGACCGTTGGCACAATGATGACGCAGAAAACAAATTCCCGCACGGTGCGCCCGCGTGACACGCGGGCAATAAACATACCGACAAAAGGAGACCAGGAAATCCACCAAGCCCAGTAAAAGGACGTCCAACCTTGGGAGAAGTTGGCATCTTCACGGCCAAAGGGCATGGACAGCGGAATGACTTCCTTGATATAGGCTATACCACCGCCGAAGATGGTTTCAAAAATGGTAGCGGTGGGGCCAACTGCGATAACGAATATCAACAACAAGGTCGCCAATCCGATATTCACTTCGGACAGTATTTTAACACCGCCATCAAGACCGCGTATCACCGACACCAGCGCCATTCCCGTTATAGCCGCAATCAACACGACCTTGGAAACATTACCGGTGGGTGTGTCAAACAGATGGTTAAGTCCGGCCAACGCCTGTTGTGTGCCGAACCCCAACGAGGTCGCAAGACCAAATAAAGTGGCAAACACAGCCAGGATATCAATGACGTGACCCGTCCAACCCCAAACCCGTTCGCCAAAAATAGGATAAAACGCGGAGCGTAATGTTAATGGCAGTCCCCGATTAAACGAGAAAAATGCCAAGGACAATGCCACAACGGCGTAGATCGCCCAAGGGTGCAAGGCCCAATGGAAAATAGTCGCCGCCATGCTCAAATTACGGGCGCCAACAACATCACCCTGGGCCGCCCCTAATGGCGCCCAATCAGTGCGTGCACCGTTATCCATCACGGTTCCGCCCATGGAAGAATTGAAATGCGACATTGGTTCGGAAACGCCGAAAAACATCAGACCAATGCCCATGCCAGCGGCAAACAACATGGCAAACCAGCCTATGTAGCTGTAATCAGCTTTAGCATCGGCCCCGCCAAGGCGGATTTTACCCAGGGGAGATAACATCAAGAACAGGCAGAACAGCACGAAGAGGTTGGCTGACAGCAAGAAGAACCAATCAAACGTGGAAGTCAGAAATGGTCGCAGCCAGCCAAAGAACTGGGTAGCGCCTTCTTGAAACATCAATGTAATCAGTACGAAAACAACAATAGACAGGCCTGAAATGAGAAAAACAGGGTTGTGAATGTCCAACCCGAAGGGCGTGATGTTGTCATCGCCAATTTCGTAGGATGTCTCTTTTTCAGCTTCTTGATTAGTAGGTGTTTGCTCGCTCATCTTCATAATCTCCCCAATGCACACTTTGACAGGTGCAAGTTATCAATTTTTATATAAGCATTTAGCATCCTTAGAATACGGAAATTGGATATTTACTGCAAGTAACCTATAGGCAGCACGTTTATTTCAGGTGACGACAGGAATGGGAAGTATGCCCCCCCAAAGCTGGCATTTATTATGAGAGCTGATAGAGTCCGCTATTAGCCATAAATTGCCAGGATGTGGTCATGTGGCCGCTTCTTCTGACAATACCATTAGTAGTAGTTATATCTTTTCTAAATTCCAAAAATTAAAAAATTGACCCGTAGGAGAATTTTTCCATGCCCCTAAAAACGACAACAATTGGTGCCTATCCAAAACCTGCTTCTACACCGGTAGGCGACTGGTTCATGGCCGATAAAAGTGATGCAGAGAAAAAGGCTTCCAAGGGACTTTTGGAAAATTGGACGCCGGGGCGATATGAAGATGCGCTCCAGGAAGCTGGGGACAATGCCGAAGAAAGATTTCTGTTAGCGACGAAAGAAATAATTGATGATCAAGTAGATGCTGGAATTGATGTTCCCACGGATGGAGAGGTCAGGAGAGAAAACTACATCCACTATCAATGTCGCAGATTGAATGGAGTTAGCTTTCATGATGTCACTCATCGTTCAGTTCGCGATGGTGCATTCGAGGCGGACTTACCAACTATTGTGTCACCCATTAGCCTTAAAGAAACCAGGTTGGACACGGACTGGAAAGTGGCGCAACAGTATACAAATAACCCTGTTAAGATAACTTTGCCCGGACCAATGACCATAGCTGATTCCATTGCAAATAGTCATTATACCGATGATATGACAATGGGCGCTGATCTTGCCGAGGCATTGAATAAAGAAGTGAAGGCACTTGCTGATGCCGGGTGTACTTATATCCAGATCGACGAGCCAGTTTTTGCCCGTAAACCTGAAGAAGCTCTTAAGTATGGCTTTGAAAATCTTGAAAGAACACTTCATGGGATCCCCAAAGAAATAAACCGTGTTGTTCATATGTGCTGCGGCTATCCAAGTTCTCTCGATGCAGAGGATTATAAAAAAGCTGACAGAGACGCGTATTTGAAAATTGTAAGTGCGATTGAAGACTCATCTATTGATGAAGTTTCAATTGAGGATGCTCATCGGCATAATGACCTTGAGCTGCTTGAAAAATTTTCAAAAACAAAAGTGATATTAGGTGTCGTCGATATCGCTCGTAGCAGACTGGAGAGCGTTGACGAGGTAAGGGCCCGGTTATTAGAAGCATTGGAACATATTGATCCAGATAGATTAATAGCCGGACCAGATTGTGGCCTTGGTTTCTTTACGAGAGAACAAGCAATCAATAAAATGAAAGTTATGTCTGAAGCTGCCCATTCAATTTAAAAGTGCTGTTCGACGACTGTGAACCCGTAAAGAGAACCGTGTCCTTTGATAATAACCCCGACGTTTCCGGGCCATCATTCAATGGCCCCCAATGCCTTGGGAATAGGCTGGCGCTTGCGCATTAGTTCCAAGCGTCCCGGCCAATCATGCATCTGCCCGGTCACGTCGTAGGACTTAGGCGTCTCAAGGAGAAGGGTGTGCGACACTAATGCCCCAGCATGCCAGTAATGCAGCATCATTGCGGGTGGCTCGTCGCTCACCTTTGGCAATGCTTCTTCGTTGATATCAAGGTCGACTGCGTAGCAAGTCGTCGGCGCAACTGTCACCGGCACGCCGGCAAACGTGCTGTGAATGGTACGGTGTAAATGCCCCGCCGTCATGCCAATGACCTGATTGTGGCGGCCCAGAACCAGGGCGAGACGCTCAAGTCCATCAAGAATTCCCAGGCGGTCCATCCACCAGATACCGGTTTCGAAAGGCGGATGATGCATAAAAATCAGAGTCGGCTTTTCCGGCGCAGCTCCAAGCACCTCGTCCAGCCACGCAGCGCGCTCTTCTGGAACCCCTCCTTGGTGTTGGTCGGTGATAGAGGTATCGAGACCAACGAGCCTTAGGGGGCCGTCATCGATAACGCTACGGACATAATCATAACCGTCATCGGTGAGACCATACTGCCCGGCGAATGCATCAAGCAGCGGTTGCCGCTCGTCATGATTTCCAGGAAGCAGGTAAAGCGGAATTTCGAGAGGTTCCAGGAGATCCGCAAGGGCCGCATATTGCTCCGCCCGACCGGAACTGGTCAAATCGCCAGTTGCAATAACCATATCAGGGCGCGGCGACAGATCGTTCAGGCGGCCAATGGCGAGGGCGATATTTTTATTATTATCGCATCCAACAATGGTCCCGGCCCCTGTTTCACGACAATGAAGGTCGGATATTTGTGCAATTAACATAGGCTGTCCTCTCTCCACCCATTGGCCGACACACGATGGCTAAACTATTACAGTGCGTGGCGTCCCGGCAAGCAAGGCATTAATGAAAAAGTTGAGGCCTTGCCAGTGCGTAAACACCAACAAGGCCTCATAGGGAGATAGAAAAGTTTTTTTCTTTCCTAACGAAACTTACATCGGCAGCATATCGCTGATTTCTTCGACCAGTTCCGCCTGTAGTTTCTTCATGTCCGTATGGTCACCCAACAGTATCCCTTCCATGGCGTCATAGAGCACCTGGGTTACTGCTAAGCCCTTATCGCCAGGATAGGCGATCCATTCGCGAAGCAAAGGAAGCTGACGAACGGCGGTCTGTTTGTTTGGATTACGAGCATAGAAATCCTTAAGGATAATCTCGTTAGCCGCTTTGTTCGGCGGCATGTAGCCTGTGGTTTCTGCAACCGCAGCCGCACCTTTACCCGAGGTGATATACTTGAGGAATGTCCAAGCAGCTTGCAGGCGTTCTGGATCCTTGGAAGTGGATACCAGCATGGCTGAGTTGCCACCAGCGGGAAGACCCATTGGTCCGGCATTGAAGCCCGGGAACTCGTAGGTTTTGAGTTCGAAGTCGCCCTTGGCACGTTCAACAGCGCCGAGTGCGGAAGTCGACCAGAACATCATGGCAATTTCGCCAGCGGAAAATGACTTGAGAGCCGCTTTCCATTTGAGGTTCTTCATGCCACAGCCGTCGAAGATAGCCTTGATTTGTTCAAGTGCCTTAAGGCCAGCAGGTCCACCAAGGTTGATCTTGCCATCCTTGATGATTGGTGACTCTTGAGACCACAACAGAGCCTGCAGGAACCAGTTACCCGTGATGTTCCAGCCCCAGAAGATGGGGTTTTTGTTGCCACCGGCGCGCAATTTCTTGCAGGTGTCGATGACTTCACCCCAATTGGTCGGCAGCTTGGAGATACCGGCCTTCTTCATCAGGTCCATGTTGTAGTAACCGACCGGAAGGGAGACCGAGAATGGAAGCCCATGGACTTTGCCATTAAAGGTGCCGAGATCGAGCATGGACTTATGATAACCGTCCTTTTCGAAGTTAGCTTCCTTGGCGATGTAAGGCTCAAGAGATTTGGCGATGCCCTTCTCAACAAAAATGGCCTGACGATTCAATCCTTGCATGGTGACGTCAGGAAGGCTGTTCGAGACGGCTTCACGCAAGACCACCTGGGTGGCATCTTCATAATCGTCGTAAGTGGCACGGAACTTAACCTTGATGTCAGGATGATCCTCGGCGAAGCCCTTCATGATCTTTGTATAGGTTGTGTCGAACAAGTGAGCATACGGGTATCCGACCTCGATTTCGACCGCCTGTGCAGAGGTCGCAGCAAACATCGATGCGGCGGCTATGGCAGTATATATACGCTTCATAGTTAACTCCTAGGTTTAAAGTTATTATTGCCAGGGGCCGCCCCGACAATTACTTGGTAACAAAACGACATAGGCAAATGGATATAAGAGCCTACTACCGTACGGCCACGGTTATTTCATCCCTGATAACGTAATCCCCTCAATAAATTTACGTTGGGCCAACAAAAAGGCAACGATCAACGGCGTCACGATGATTGTTGCCGTCGCCATCATTGGCCCGTATACGTCCCCGTCGGAATCACCCTTGAACATACGCAGTCCCAAAGGTGGCGTGAAATAGTTGCGATCCGAGGTGATGGCTATACGTGGCCAGAAATAGTCATTCCAGTGGGCCACCACTGAGAAAATCGCAAATGCCATCAACGCGGGCACGGCGCAGGGCAACATGACTTTCCAGACGATGGAAAATTCGCTCATGCCATCAATGCGCGCCGCATCGATAAGATCATCGGGAATCGTCATAAAAAATTGCCGCATGAGGAATATGCCGAACACGGATATGGTCCACGGTATGATCAGTGCCGCATAACTGTTTATAAGTCCGACCTTAGACAGCATGATATAGAGCGGCAAGGCGATGGCATGAACCGGAATCAACAAGCAGAACAAGACCAGCATAAACACCACGTCCCGTCCCCAAAATTTCAACTTGGCCAAGGCATAGGCGCAGGGCAAAGCGATAAGAACCTGGATCAGGAAAATTGATACGGTAACAAACACCCCGTTAAACAGGTAGCGCAACAATGGCGCTTTACTGAAGGCGCTCTTGTAATTGAAGACCACAGGGGTTGTGGTGCAGCTTTTTATAAGTTCTTCAGACGCGATGGCACCACTTGGATTGTTGGCTTTAACACACCATTCGTCAACCATCGGTTCCTGCGCTCCAAAGAACCCACCCGTATTGGTCTCAATTTCATGGGGGGATTTGAAGGAGTAACTAACCATTGCATAAAATGGCAGGATAACGATCAGCGCACCGATGATCAGGGCTGCATGTTTGAGGGTTTGGGACGTAGAAAAGTTGCCTATCATGAGTAATGCACCCGTTTTTCAACCAGGAAACGCTGGGTGAAGGTAATAATGAGGACGAAGAGCAGGAAAACGACCGTAATGGCTGAACCAAAGCCTACCTGGTTTTCTTTAACTGCTTTCTCGAAAATGGCATACATCATGACGTAAGTGGACTTCGCCGGGCCACCCCAAGTCAAGGCTTCGACCGTATCAAAAACCTTAAATGAATTGATCGACGTAATTGTGACAACGAACACCGTGGTCGGTCCAAGCATGGGCCAAGTGACCAGGCGGAAGCGATCCCAGCTGTTAGTGACACCGTCAATGGCTGCCGCGTGGTAAAGTTCACGCGGAACGCCCGTCAGGCCGGCCAGGTAGAGCACCATGTTAAATCCGAAGGCTTGCCAAATGCCGATGAAGCAAATCGTCGCCATGGCATAATCCCGATCACCAATCCATAAAGGGAACTCATCTGCGCAACTGGTTGAATACCAGCTTTGCGCACCATCGACCCAAGGCAGCCAGCCAAACGCTAATAAGCCCTCGACCCACGTGCCGCAGCCGGTGCGTAAAGTCTGGTTGACGATACCTACGGTAGGATGCAACGCCAGATCCCAAACCAGGGCCATGGCGAGCAAAGCAGCCATCACCGGCAGGAAATAGATGGCCTTATACAAGTCACCAAACCGATTTAATGAGTTGATAAGAAGTGCTGCCCCGAGACCAAGACCAATTGATATGGGAACCACGACCAGGACGTAGGTCACCGTTGCCCAAATCATTTTCTGATAGCTTGAGCGGCCAAATATGACCTCGTAATTTTTCGCACCCAGCCAAGCGATATCCGGATTGCCAAGGCTGTAGTCCGTAAAGGAGAGGATTCCAGCAATGAAAATCGGCACTAATAAAATGACAAACATCAGAGTTACCGCTGGCAAACAGAATAAATAGCTGATCCATTTGGCGCGATAATCAGCCCCTTTCAGGGGCGAGACCTGCTTGGTCGTTTGTTCGATCGTTGTCACCTTCGTCGTCACGCTACAACCTCAACCTTGGTGGAAATGCGCTCACCTTCATTACCGAACAGAAGGGCATTCTTGGGATCAATGGCGATCATTGCCTCGTGTCCCGTGGAGAATTTGTCTATGGCCGACGCCTCCATACGGCAGATGACCCTGCCGCCGATATTCAGCTCGGCATGAAAATAAACCTCTGAACCCAGGTTTTCATGGTGCACAATACGGCAAGGCAACCCTTCCGACTTGACATCCTTTAGGGTCATAGCCTCCGGACGAACACCTACTTGTATGTCAGCCCCCTTGACGGAGGAATAGACGCCAGCCAAGACTCTGTCACCAACGGAAACCTTGCCACTTCCATCTACCTTGCCCGGGAGAATGTTGATTTTCGGGCTGCCGATGAACTCAGCGACCCGGATATCGGAAGGATTTGCATAAACGTTCCTGGGTGTGTCGACCTGCAGTAAATCCCCGTCCATCATCACCGCCACGCGGTCAGCCATGGTCATGGCTTCGGCCTGATCATGGGTAACGTAAATGAACGTTGTCTCCAAACGGCGGTGCAATTCGGCAATTTCGGCGCGCATGTGAACCCGGCGTTCTGCATCCAGATTGGACAAAGGTTCGTCCATAAGAAAAGCCTGGGGATGGCGGACCATGGCACGGCCAACGGCGACACGCTGACGCTGGCCGCCGGAAAGTTGACCTGGCTTACGGTGCAGAAGGTCTTCGATGCCAAGCATCTCAGTGACTTCATTGACGTCTTTATCAATGCTGGCCTTGGCGTTTTTCGTACCTGGAATAAAGTGGTTTAAGAGTGGAAACCGTTGCAGAAAATTCAAACGCCGCATGCGAAGCGGGACGCTGATATTGTCGGCCACTGTCAGGTGCGGATAAAGGGCATAGGATTGAAACACCATGGCGATGTCACGACGGCTGGCGTGCAGATCATCCACAGGCTGATCACCGATCAAGATATTGCCCTGGTTCTGCTGCTCAAGCCCGGCGATGATCCGCAACAGGGTCGATTTCCCGCAACCGGATGGCCCGACCAGGACGATAAATTCACCGTCCTCAATATCAATAGACACTCCCTTTAGAACCTTTACAGGCCCAAAAGACTTGTCAATATCACGAATGGTTACGCTAGCCATTCTACTCTCCCCAACCTTAAAGCACGCTCACTTAAGATTTTTTTTAATGTTTAGTCTTTTTTTATGTGTGGATACCATGCGCCGAATTTTGTTGAACTGGAAATAAAATAATTCTTACGAACAGTATAAATTTTTCTGATGAATATTCCTCCGCCCGCCATTGCCATTCAGCATTTTGTAAATATACCACAAAATTAAAAACGTTTGATTTGTTCGTCAGTTTTTCTTATGCGGCAATTAAGAATTATGTATTTTATTAATGAAACAACTCAGCATTAAAGTAATTCTTACTGAACCCTAGGTCTCTTAGGTTCACCCAGATTTTAAAATATTGTGAAAGGTAATACAATGGCCGACGCACCCCTGAAGCAAGATTATCCGTCCATGGCGACGTCAACGCCGACGCCGGAAGCTGAATACGATTACAAGACTTGTTTCAATGATGGATTTGACGCGATGTCATCAGTATTAGATGGGACAGGGTCCAAATTCCCACCTTTTGTGGCGCAGATGTCTGAATTTGCTATGGCCTACGAGGGTATCAACGCTAAACATTATTTCACAAACCCTGAGTTGTTCGTTGAGGGCAGCCTTCATGCCAGTGCCGAATTAAATTTCGATACACCTGATCTTATCTGGGACGTCTATGACATTGAATGTGAAGCCAACGGCGGCGATATGTCATGGTTTGATGAATTATCACCAGCAATTAACAACACCCGCCCATTGATCGAAACTGAAAAAGATTTGGCAAAATTAACGCCGCCTGATCCTGAAAAAGATGGGCGGATGCCTTTCGTTAGAGACGTTCTACAACTGTTTCATGAAAAAACGGGCAGACAACCGACCATCCGTTACTGCGGGCCACTCACCTGCGTCTCTCAATACATGCAGTTTGAGCAGATGATCCTGCAAATGAATGAGAACCCGGAGTTTGTTCACAAAGTTTTCCGTTATGTTGTTGAAGAGGTACAAGCCCCGTTCATCAACATGTTATTCAAAGCTTTCCCCGATGCTGGTACAAACGGTTCTGATGCTATTGGTTCATTGCCCTTTATCAGCGAGGAAATTCTCGACGAATACTCGATTCCCAACATTCTAAAACTTAGGGAGCTGACCGGTCAAAATCCTAAACTTCAGGTTGATAACTGGTGGGGGGATTCCTTCTCTGAGGACACCGAGAAGTTTTGGGACAAGAAGCTCCAAGCCACTCCAAGATATTTAAAAGTTCAGGATCCAGACCTTTACCAGGTTGGTTCAGTTAAAGCACGTGAGTGGGCTAACAAAAAAGGTATTCCACTACAGTTTGGCGTTGATAACCATGTCATTCAGGAAGGGCCAAAAGAAGAAATTGTCAGGCGTATCCATGAATATCTTGAAGTTGGGACGTCTGGCCCCCACGGAGACAAGTTTGCTCTTTACCTGTGCAACCTGAGTTCTGAAACGCCCTTTGAGCATGCCAAGATCGCCCTTGATGCGATCCACGACTGGCGGGCAGGGGATCGGCCTTATGAAGGCGAAATTCGTAGTGGCGGAGACAATGAATCCGTTGCTCGATCCGGCGAAAAGGGCCGCTGGATGGGCATCGGTGAAGCCGAAGATGACCGTGCGACCCTCGAAGCCAAGGCCAAGGAAGGCAAGAAACAAATTTTCACCGACATCTATACCTCCGTCATGGAATATAGAGATACGGATTGTGCTGAGCTGTGTGCTGAAGCTCTTGAAGCTGGGGAAACTTGTGCTGATATCCTGGATGAAGGCCTCATTGCTGCCATGGACACGATCGGTGACCTGTTCGCCACTGGCGAAATTTTCGTTCCGGAAATGTTGATCTCGGCCCGCGCCATGAAGGCCGGACTTGAGGTTTTGCGTCCAATTATGACAGCCAACGACGAACCGCCTAAAGGTACCGTTGTCATGGCAACCGTGCAGGGCGACCTACATGATATTGGTAAAAACCTGGTCTGCATGATGCTCGAAGGCGCCGGCTTCGAGATCCTCGACCTTGGGGTCAACACGAACCCACTGGAAATCATTGAACATGCGAAAAAGGTAAATGCAGACGTCGTTGGTCTATCTGCTCTGCTAACGACGTCAATGCCGTTCATGAGGAAAACCGTCAATGCCTTTAAGGAAGACGGGACAGGCTTCCCGGTTATTTGTGGCGGGGCCCCTGTGACGCGGGCTTTCGCAGACGAGATCGGCGCCCACGGGTATGCTGATAACGCCGCTGAAGCCGTAACCCTGTGCAAGGACATTGTCGGTGCAGCCGAGGCTTTAGAAGCGAAAGCCGGGTAATAACTTTACTGGACGTCTCAGTCAGCGCGGGAACCTGCTCAATCGGAGCGGAGACCCGCGCTGGTACCAGTGGCCACTTGGCAAAGGCGCTGTTTACAGACATCGACAAATGCTTCCGCCAACCGGCCGCGCCGATACCCTTTAAGCGATGCGACGACCAAATTGACCCGTGGCGGCACTTCTTCCAATTCGACATTAACTAAAGTACCGCCATCATAAGAATGGACGTTTTGGATTTTAACCAGCCCGATTGAGTAGCCGTTGCCGGCCGCTAACATTCCTCGCACCATTTCATTTGTCGTCGGCCGATGTAGAATCCTTGGTTTCAGATCGTACATACCGAAATAGTAGAGGTAATATTCCCGAAACCCCGGGGAATCCATAAAAATAAGCGGTTCGTCCACCAGGTCTTTCAGCGATATTTTCTTTTTTTCCGCCAGAGGATTTTTAGAAGACATCATAACGAATGGGGCCAACTGCGTGATCACATCGTGTTCGATTTCGCTGTCCGGGTAAATATCGTAGGTCAGGCCAAGGTCAGCCGTACCATCCTTCAGGCATGTGGCCACATGTTCCATGTTTCCTTCGTGCAGACCGAATTCAATATCCGGATAGTCCTTGGTAAAAGATTGGATTAAGTTTGGCACGAGCAGCGGCGCCGGGGCGGCGTAGCATGCCAACTCCAATCGGCCGGACAGGTGATCACCCTGGGTTTCATTGAATAAGTTCTCAAAATCGCGGGCATTTTCAAGCAACTCGCGAGCCCGGTTGACAAAATTGCGCCCGGAAGGCGTCAATCCCAACCCTTGCGATGGGTTGCGAACGAACAGGCGGATCTTGAACTCTTCCTCAAACCCGCGAATGGCGGCGCTGATAGCGGGCTGGGACACCCGCAACAGCCTGGATGCATCAGTGATGCTCCCTAATCGCGCTGCTTCAACGATGTACTTTAAGTGTCGTAAATTGTGCACTGGTTCCTCAGAATAACTAATAATATACACGAAATATTATCAGAAATCTTTAATGAACTCTAGCATTATAGGGGGATTTTTTAACTGCCGAACCTGTGCGAGCTTCTGAAATTTGGAGTAGGCGGTCCATATCCATAATATCCAATTATGGACGCTGACCAGTATTGGGGTATTCATTGGGGTGAAGAAACCGCTTTAATCGGGGATTGACGTCTTACGTGGCGATTCTTTCTTTTCTTTACCGTGCGGATTTTCTGGATCGGAAGGCCGGTGTTGGGGGGTGTCCTCATCGTCGAACAGGATACGGTTGGCGGCCCCTTCCATATCCTCGAACTGCCCAGATTTCAAAGACCACAGAAAAGCCACCAAGCCAGCACCGCCGAGCAGCAGAGCGATCGGGATCAGGTACAAAAGGATATCCAACGATCTTGCTTCCTATTTGCGGGCCAGCCGGAGCGCGTTGATGATGACCACCAGCGACGATGACGACATGGCGATAGCGGCCACCAGTGGCGAGACATAGCCGAGGATCGCCAACGGAATAGTCACCGCATTATAAAGGAAAGAAAAGCCGATGTTTTGTTTTACGAGGGAATCCGCACGCCGAGCCGTTTGCAGGATTTCGATGATCGGTTGCAGGCGCTCTCCTTGAAAAACCAAATCGGCGGCGTTCTGTGAAATATCCGCCGCTGTGGAGGGTGAAATCGACACCCAGGCGGCGGCCAGGGCAGGCGCATCATTAAGGCCATCGCCAACCATCAGCGGGTGTAGGCCCGCCGCCTTCAATTCTTCCAGCCGGGTGACTTTATCGTCGGGCCGGGCTTCGCCGCGCCAGGTATCTATGTGCGTATTTCGGGCGACGTCGGAAACAACCGCTGTGCGGTCACCAGAAAGCAGTTCCGGGTCGAGCCTCTGCTCGGACAGATACCTAATGACTTTCTTCGCATCGGGCCTCAGGTTGTCCTGGAATTCAAGCCGGTACGGTTTATGTCCTGGACGCGACAGCCACAGTTCCGGATGATCGCTTTCCGGCATTTCGGCAATTCCGCACCAATCCCAGCGACCGAGACGCACCTCCCCTTCCGGGGTTTCCAGAGTCAAGCCGTGTCCGGGAGTTTCCTTGACCCCGGAAGCTGGACGGGGCACAGGAATGGCACGGACAAGCGCCCTGGAAAGCGGATGCTTGCTATTCGCCGCCATCGACGCGGCAAGCTCAAGAGCCCCGCGATCACCTTCATGTTCCATCAGCTCCGGTTTGCCCAAGGTCAAGGTTCCGGTTTTGTCGAAGACCACCTTGTCTGTTCGCGCCAGACGTTCCAGGGCGGCGCCTGATTTTAGAAGAATGCCCTGCTTGAACAGACGTCCGCTGGCGACCACCTGCACAGTCGGCACGGCCAAGGCGAGGGCACAAGGACAGGTGATAATAAGCACCGCGACGCAATACAGCAAAGCTTGTTGCCAGCCGACGTCGGTGAACGCCATCCAGCCGCCAAAGGTCAAAAGGGCGAGCACATGGACAACCGGGGCGTACAGTCTGGAGATGCGGTCGGCCAGGGTGACGTAACTTGATTTTGACTGTTCGGCATTTTCCATGAGTCGGACAATGCCAGCCAGCAAAGTGTCTTCGCCAGACGCCGTCACCCGAATTTTCAAGGGCTCGGATATATTGAGCGCCCCGGCCTCGATAGCATCACCTGGACGGACCGGACACGGCAGGGTTTCACCGTTAATGAGCGAGCGGTCCATTTCACTTTCGCCTTCTATTATCTTGCCATCAATGGCAACCCGTTCGCCAACGGATGCAAGAACCGTCATCCCGGGTCGGGCCTGGTCAGGGGGGATCACCATCGTGCCGCCGTCTACATCGATTACCGTCACTGCGGCGGCGGAGAGTGACAGTAGGTGCTCGCCGACGGCGCGTGCCCGTCCCCTGGCGCGAAGGTCGAGATAGCGCCCAACCAGCAGGAAAAAGAGCAGGGTAAGGACGGAATCAAAATAGACGTGTTCCGATGCCCGGATCGTTTCAAGCAGACTCATTCCTGCCGTCAGGATCAGCGCTAGTGAGATCGGGACGTCCATATTCATGCGACCCCGGCGCAAGATATTCCAGGCTGAATGGAAAAAATGCTGCCCTGCAAAGGCCGTCGTCGGTAGCGCGATCAGGGCCGACAGCCAATGCAGCAGGCTGCGGGTAGAAGGCCCCATATCATCGCCGACCCCGGACCACACGGAAACAGATAGCAACATGACGTTGCCGGCAGCAAAGCCGGCGACGGCCATAGCCCGCAACAAGGCGTTTTGACGTTGTATGGTTTCGTGTTCTAGCAGGGCCGGATCGTAGGGTGCTAGTCGATAACCTAGAACTGAAATCGCCGCCACCAGTTCATCGGCATTAGCCTCCTCTGGTCGCCATTTTATCACCAGTCTCCGCGTCGTCATATTTATGCGGGCCGAGACAATGCCAGCGCTACGGGTCAGGATGTTCTCGATCAGCCAGACGCAGGCGGCACAATGCAGCCCCCCGACCATCAGGTGCAGGACCGACAGGCCATCTTCTTGGCGGACATAACTGGAATAGTTTCTCGGGACTTCTTCGTCGCTCGGCCTGAGTGCGGCCTCCTTCGGGTCGAGTGTACGCTGCCGGTAATAGCGCTCCAGCCCCAATCCTTCGACAATTTCATAGGCTGTTCGACAGCCTTGGCAACAGAAAGCTTCACCACCTGGGCTGTCGGCGGAAATCTGCAAGCCGCAGTGTTGGCAATTCCTCATCAATATCTAAGGGGTTTCAATCCGCTCGACGCGTTGATAGTTCTCAACACCGCGTCGGGCAAGAATACGAAAATCCCACAATCCTTTCAGGGGAAGGGTAAAGGCGCCCCGGTAGGCACCTGCCCCGGTGTGAGCCATGGTGAATTCCCTGTCGAAACCGTCCTGAGTCGGTCGGCTGGCGATAACCCGAACGTCAAGGTCTGTCATGGGGCGCTCATCACCGTCCTTGAATTGAACCTTGATGATGCCGGACATGCCCTGTTCATTCGTAAATTCGGTTTGCATCTCGGCTTGCCAGCCAAGTGCTTGTTGGCGCTTTGCCGCCGCCAGATTGGTGTTGTAGGCTAGCCCCTTGGCGTAGTGCTGTTCGGTCTCAAGGCCAGTCCATGTATTTAGCGCGAAGAAAACGAGGAACCCGTTGGCAACAAAAACGACGGAAAACCCCGCAATCATAATCCACAGTGCTTTTTTGGACGATGATCTTGAAGCAGACATTGTCTGTTCTTGAGATTTATCTTTTAGGTCCATAGAAGGAGCTATCCTGTTCAGAAATTTTCCCATCTTTCCTATCCGTCAATACGAATCTCATTTCGGTGACGTCAGCTTGAATGCTATCAGTCGGGGCACGAACAAAAACACGAAAAGTTCCGACCGCATCCGCCTTGACCGATAATGTGACCGATGATGCGCCATCCTTTTCATAGCCGATGACGCTAATCAAGGCTTCCGGAAAGTCATCGATGGCGAGATCAAAGACCCGGTCGAGGCGTGCCATATTCAAGATTTTCAGGGTATAGCCATTACGGATATCGCCGTCGGAAAGTGTCACAAACAAGGGCGCCCGATCGCGCTGCAGGTTGATTTCCAGGTCGGCACGACTGCTCAAGCCGTAGACCATCAGCACCATGACCAGCAGTAGGCTCAGGCTATAGGCGATGGTGCGGGGCCGAATCAGGCGCTTGGTAGCGGGGCGGCCTTCTTCCCGGGCGTTCATGTTGGCGATGGAGTCATAGGCAATCAATTTCGGCTCCCGGCCGAGTTTATCCATTATCGAATCACAGGCATCAATACACAGCGCGCAGCCGATACACTGCATCTGCTGGCCTTGGCGAATATCGATTCCGGTCGGACAGACATTGACGCACAAATTGCAATCGACGCAGTCGCCCAGATTATCCCTTTCTTTGTTTTTCTCCTTGCCGCGCGGTTCCCCGCGCCATTCCTCATAGGTAATGATGAGGGAATCTTCATCGAACATGGCGCCCTGAAAACGCGGCCACGGGCACATATAAGTGCATACCTGCTCGCGCGCCAAACCGGCCAGAACATATGTCGTCGCCGTAAACAGAGCGGTGAAACCGTAAATGGTGGAAGAAGCCTGACCGGTGAAGAAATGGACCGTCACCGTCGGCGCATCGACGAAATACATGATCCAGGCACCGCCGGTCGCCAGCGCGATCAACAGCCAGGCCGCATGCTTGGCCGTGCGTTTCCATAGCTTGTTCAGGCTGAAGGGGGCGGCATCCAGTTTGAGCCGCTTGTTGCGATCGCCCTCGATCCAGCGTTCGACCAGCATGAACAGGTCGGTCCACAGGGTCTGCGGACAAGAAAATCCACACCACACTCGTCCGGCCAGGGTGGTCACCAGAAATAAGCCGATGGCGCCAATGATTAGCAGGCCGGTCAGGTAATAAATTTCCTGGGGCCAGATTTCAATATTAAAGAAGTACAGCCGGCGGCCCGTCATATCGGCAAGGATTGCTTGATCCGGTGATCCTGCCCCCCGGTCCCAGCGTAGCCAGGGAAGACCATAATATAACGCCAATATGACGATCAGCACTAACCACTTTAATCGGCGGAATACGCCCGTGACGCTTTGCGGATGAATTTTTACCCGACTGGCGTAAAGTGATTTGTCCTCATCCGTTTCGGGCGTGGTTGTCTGTTGCTCCGGAGGCATATTTATCAATCCAACTTATCAGACAAGATTGGGGTTGCAGATCGCGCCGCCATCCCTCTTTATCCACGTATCAATAGTCCGGACCAAACCGGGTTTTTATTGCCCGCCACCAAGTGAGTGAACGTAAAGACTAACTTGCTTGATCTCAATATCGTTCAGGCGTCCTGACCAGGCAGGCATCATGCCACGTTTTGGCTTTGAAATTTGAGCGACGATGGCATCTTTGTCATTCCCATAAAGCCAGATAGCATCGGCAAGGTTGGGACCGCCCAATTCGACATCTCCTGATCCGTCCTCGCCATGGCAGCTGGAGCATTCTTCCTGGAAAATGCCTTGGCCACGCATTACAGCTTGTTTGTCTCTGGCATCGCCGAATAGCGACATGACGTATTCAGCGGAATCTTCAATTTGTTTGCGGCTCAATATTTCGTCGCCAAGGAAGTTTGGCATGTCGTTACTTCGGGTGTCATCGTGCTCGGATCGAATGCCGTAACGGACTGTCATCTCGATGTCGGTCCGGGTACCACCCCAGATCCAGTCGTCGTCAGCCAACACCGGGTAGCCGACCGCCCCGGAACCGGCACTGCCATGACATGGGGCACAGTTTTCGGCAAAGATGAACTTGCCACCTGCCATTGCAAAATCAAGAAGCTGTTGGTCGGCACCAATTTCGTCAATGCTCATAGTGGCGAACCTGTCAGACCATTGAGAACGGCTCTGTTTTAAAGCTACCAAATCCTTATCAAGTTCGGCGCGCGACGAGTATCCGGCAATACCTTTCAGATAACCTGAAAAGCTTGGCCAGCTGGGGTAGACGATCCAGTAGCCAATGGCAAAAACGATGCTGACATAATAGGTGTACAGCCACCATTTCGGCATCGGCGTATTCAACTCCTTGATGCCGTCCCACTCATGGCCGGTAGTTTCCTGGCCGGTAATTGAGTCCTTTTCCACGTTTGCCATGGTTAAGCTCCATTTCCTTCATCCTTGAAGATGATGTTGGCATCCTCTTCAAAGCGTTTCTTGTTTCTGGGCAAATAAGCCCACAACACGATGCCGCCAAACAGCAGGATCATCCACACAACCCACGTTGAACGAGCTATTTCATATATGGTTTCAAGTGTCATAGCGGCCTCCTCAACGTCTGTTCAATTCGGGTTTGTAGGTCGTGAAGTCGACCATCCGGCCAAGAATTTGCATGTAGGCGATCAGGGCGTCCATTTCTGTGACCTTGTCCGGATTACCGTCAAAGTCGCCAATGGCGGCCTTCGGGTAACGTTGCAAGAAATCATCGACGTCATAGTCTTCCCCATTAGCTTGAGTTTTAATGTCGGCAACGGCGTTTTTGATCTGCTCATCGCTATAAGGATCGCCGATAAGACGAAGCGTTCTCAGGTGTTCGTCAATGTCCAGATAATTGAGTTCGCGTTGTGCCATAAAGCTATAACCTGGCATGATAGATTCCGGAACGACGCTTCTGGGATCGACCATGTGAGCCACATGCCAGTCATTGGAGTACTTGCCACCGACACGGGCCAGATCCGGTCCGGTCCGCTTTGAGCCCCATTGGAAGGGATGGTCGTACATACTTTCCGCCGCCAGCGAGTAATGACCATAGCGCTCCGCCTCGTCACGGAAGGGTCTGATCATTTGGCTGTGGCAAAGGTAGCAACCTTCGCGCACATAAATGTTGCGCCCGGCCAGCTCTAAAGGCGAATAAGGACGCATGCCATCGACTTTTTCAATGGTGCTTTCCATGGTGTACAAAGGTATGATCTGCACCAGGCCGCCGACGGAAACGGTAACCAGGATGGCGACGATCAACAGGATCAGGTTTTTTTCAAGAATTTTATGCATTGTTCTTTTTTCCGATCCTAGTTAGCAGCAGCGGTTGCTGTTGTTGCCGGCCCGCCGATGGGGGCCTCATCACGCATATGGCCCTTGATGGTCCTGATCAGGTTGTAGACCATGATCAACGAGCCCACTAAGAACAGTACACCACCCAGGCCGCGAATGACGTAGTAGGGCTGCATGGCTTCAACGGTTTCGATAAATGAATATTGAAGGAAGCCCAGTTCATCGTAAGTGCGCCACATCAGTCCTTGCATAATGCCGGACACCCACATGGACGAAATGTAGAGCACGATACCAATGGTCGCGACCCAGAAGTGGGTGTTGACCAACCGCAGAGAATACAGCCGTTGGCGGCCCCACAACTTGGGCACCAGATAATAAAGCGCGCCGAAGGTGATGAAAGCGTTCCAGCCCAAGGCGCCTGAATGAACATGGCCAATGGTCCAGTCAGTGTAGTGGCTCAATGCGTTGACGGCCTTTATGGACATCAGTGGCCCTTCGAAGGTGCTCATGCCATAGAACCCGACGCTGGTCACCAGGAAGCGCAAGATAGGATCCGTACGCAACTTGTCCCAGGCGCCGGACAGGGTCATGAAACCGTTGATCATGCCGCCCCAGGACGGCATCCACAGTATGACGGAAAAGGTCATGCCCAGGGTTTGAGTCCAGTCCGGCAGCGCTGTGTAGTGCAGGTGATGCGGGCCAGCCCATATGTAAAGGAAAGTAATTGACCAGAAATGAACCACCGACAGTCGGTAGGAATAAACCGGACGCTCGGCCTGTTTCGGGATGAAGTAGTACATAATCCCCAAGAACCCGGCGGTCAGGAAAAACCCAACGGCGTTATGGCCGTACCACCACTGGGTCATGGCGTCCTGGACGCCACTCCACAGAACGTAGCTCTTGGCCCCGGTCATGGATACAGGCACCGCCAGGTTGTTGACAATATGCAGCATGGCAATGGTGACGATGAAGGCCAAGAAGAACCAGTTCGCGACATAGATATGCTTTTCCTTGCGAATCAGGACGGTGCCCGCGAAGACCACCAGATAAATCACCCAGACGACAGTCAGCCACAGGTCAATAAACCATTCCGGTTCGGCGTATTCCTTACTTTGCGAATAGCCAAGCACGTAGCTCAGCGCGGCCATCACGATAAAAGCCTGATAGCCCCAGAAAACGACATGTGCCAGCGCGGAGCCACCGAACAGCGATACCCGGCTCGTGCGTTGCACGATATACATTGATGTCCCTAACAGGATGTTTCCACCAAAAGCGAAAATAACGGCTGATGTGTGAACGGGACGCAGACGTCCGAACGAAGTCCATTCCAGGTCAAAATTTAGGGCCGGAAAAGCCAATTGAAAGGCGATCAGAACGCCAACGGCAAAGCCGACAACGCCCCAGAAGATGGTTGCAATGACGAACTTGCGCACTACCTCGTCGTTGTAGGCAGGAATCGCAGAATCAGGTGCCATCGGGCCGTTTTGGACTGTCATTAATTGGCTCCGTTTCATGATCTTGGATAAGAAGTGTTACGTTTTGATACCCGCCAGTGAAGAGGCAAGTCATTCATAAGTTTGCAGATAGGGAGGCAAAAGACCCCTTTAACAAACAGGTTATTATATTACTGTACAGTATAATAGGATTGATACAGATCAAGGCTTAAATTACAATTATCTAATATTTCCATGTATGGCGAATCTGAAGGTTTTCTGGCAGTGAACGAAGATCAACTCATGGAACTATTGGCAGCTGGTTACGACATATGTCAGGCCAGTGCCGTTGATAACGCGGGGACCCTGATGAGCCTGTTTTTGGCGGGGTTGGCCGGAAGTGGCGCACATTGCATCGGCATGTGTGGGCCGATTGTTCTGTCGCAAGTTACCGCACGTCTTGAGGATATTCCGGCCTCGTCCATGGGTGAATTAAACCGGCTGAGCGGTGCGGCACTGGTTCCTTATCAATTTGGCAGAATGACCACCTACGCCATTCTGGGCGGGATTGGCGCATCACTCTCCGGCGGCATTATCGCCCTCAGCGGTCTTCGTTTTCTTACCGGCGTTCTGCTTTGCTTTGCGGGACTGTTCTTTATTGCTTATGCGGGCCGTACCTTGGACCTGACCGTTCCCGGTTTCGCCACTACCGGCGGCGAGAGCAAGGCGTCTGCGTTACTTGGACGTTCTATTCGCCCTTTGTTCCAAAAACCTGTTGGCTGGAGGGGTTACCTCCTTGGTGTTGCCCTGGGGTTCATTCCCTGTGGTCTGTTGTATGGAGCGTTGGCCGCGGCGTCCTCAACCGCCGATCCTATCGCCGGCATTTTCGGGATGATGGCGTTCGCGCTGGGAACGGTGCCTGCACTTTTTGTCGTTGGAATTACCGGGCATGTTGCGGCCGGGCGCTGGAAGGTATGGATGATTTGGGTGGCGCCTGTCCTGCTCTTGGTCAACGGGGGATTCCTGTTGATAATGGCGTGGCAAATGATGATATGAGCCCATTAAAACAGAATGTCTGCTTTTGGCTATTATAGGTTTTGTTAGCAGCGACAGGCTGATCTGAGTGTCCGGTTATAACCCAAAGCGAAGCTCCATATCCGCATACATTCCCTATTCCACTTTGATCAATCCCCGGTACGCATGCCAACTGGCGTGACCGATCAAAGGCAGGGTGACGGCAAGGCCGATGAAGCCCGCGAGCAGTCCTGCGCCGGTGACCACAACGATGATCACCGCCCACACCATCAAGGGGCGAAAATTGGTAAGCACGGTGACGAAGCTGACTACCACGGCCTGGCCGAAGTCGACGCCCCGGTCAAGGATCATCGGCAGCGCCACCACGGACCCCATGAACACCAACGTCGCCATCACCCCACCAATGGTGCAACCAAGGGCGAGGAATATGTAACCATCAACGGAAAAGAATGCGGCCTCGATGATGGGTTGCAGTTTCATGGGCGTGTGCGGGAACGATATCGCGAAGGTTGCCACCGCCAGACGCATCCAGACCAGTAGGAATATTACCAACGCCAAACCAAACGTCAGAAAAGTCTTGGTGTTGCGGCGCCACGCGCACAGCGCGCCCCACAAACTGAGTCTGGAGCCTTGTTCTAGTTCGCGGCTGATGGCGTAGAAACCCACCGTCAGCGCCGGACCGATGAAAAAGAAGGCCTCAAGAAACGGTACGATCAGGTATTCGAACCCGGTCAAGAACAACCCCATGGTCAGCGCAAGAGCTGCAAATACGAAAATCAGACCATAGCCGAGACTAACCATGCCTCCCTCATTGAAATCTCGCCAACCTTTAGTGAGCCAGCCGAAAACATCCTCGACGGTGATACTGTTTACGAGATTTTGATATGGCAATAAATTCAGCGGCGGTGTGGATTCCTGCTGCGGAGCCTGAGTGTCAGTCATGAAACATCTCCCCTGGTGGTTGTATCCCCCGATTATATCCACTATCGAAACCTGTCTTCAAGGACCCCATAGAGAAATTCTGGGGTCCTGCCACATATAAACACCAAAACAAAAGCCTCATAACTAATTGAAGTTACGAGGCTTTAAATGGTAGGCGCTGAGGGATTCGAACCCACGACCCGCTGATTAAGAGTCAGCTGCTCTACCAACTGAGCTAAGCGCCCCCAGTAATCTGAGGTCCCCATTGTGACGTCTTGTGTTTGATGTGCCGCTTTGGGAGTGCAGGCATATACCAGAGCTGTTGGCCTTTGTCGACAGGTCATAAACCCGGTTCAAAAATCATCGGCAGCGCCGCGTCTGCCGATGGGCTCATCACGGTTAATGTGGACGGAAAGCAGCAAGCCGAAACCAAGCAGCAGGGTCATCATGGCCGTGCCACCGTATGAAATAAGTGGCAAGGGAACCCCAACAACCGGGATCAGGCCCATGACCATGGCGATGTTGATAAAGACATATAGAAAGAACGTCGTTGTTACCCCCATGCCGACCAGACGGCCATAGTGATTGCGGCAATTAAGGGCAATGTTAAAGCCGTAGGCCAGGATCAGAATATAAAGACAAAGCAGACCAAGGCCACCCATCAGGCCGAATTCCTCGGCCAGCATGGTGAAGATGAAATCCGTCTGTTTTTCAGGCAAAAAACTCAAATGACTTTGTGATCCCTGCATGAAGCCTTTACCGAAAACACCGCCGGAACCAAGAGCTATTTTGGACTGGATAATATGATAGCCGGAGCCCAGGGGGTCACTTTCCGGATTAAGAAACGTCAGCACCCGCTGCTTCTGGTATTCCCTGAGGAATTGCCAGCCGACGGGGGCTGAAATAAGGGCCCCCAGTAATAGAACTGCAAATTTCCACATTTTAACGCCGGCCACAAAAAAGATAGCCCCGCTGCCCATGACCAGCATCACCGCCGTGCCTAAATCCGGTTGGCGAAGAACCAGCGCCGTTGGCGCCGCAACCATCAGCAAAGGCGCAAGAAGAAATGTCGGGCGGGCGACCTCTTCCATATTACCGCCATGAAAATACCGGGCCAGCGCCAGAACCAGGGCAACCTTCATCAATTCAGAGGGCTGCAGGTTAATGACCCCTAAATCAATCCAGCGCTGTGCCCCCATGCCAATGGTGCCGCCCAATTCAACAGCCCCAAGAAGAACCAGGGTTACCGCGTAAAAGGCATAGGAATATTTCAGCCAAATTCTAAGATTGGTCATGGCAACCAGAAGCATGAGACCAAGACCCATGGAGAAACGAAGGATTTGCCGCCCTGCCCATGGCTCCAGGGAACCGTTTGCCGCCGAATAAAGCATGACAAACCCGACAGAGGCCGTGGCGATCAAAACCAGCACAAATATCCAGTGCAGTCGCCACAGTTTTTGCCCCAGGCTCAAATCCGATTTATTAAGGAATTCAATCGCCATGGCGAACCTACCCCTGCCCGCTTTCGTCCTTGCCACTTAAAGCAACGATTTTTGGTTTAGCGAGTTTTCGCACAGGTTGATTGTCGCCGGGCCGCGCGGCATTGCGACGCTGGGCCACCTCCAGCACATCGCGGGCAATAGGGGCAGCGATCTTGGAGCCGCCACCGCCGTGTTCGACAACAACTGAAATGGCATAGCGCGGGGCATCAACGGGGGCATAGCCGACAAAAAGCGCGTGATCTCGCTCTTTCCACGGCAGTTCCTCATTTTTCAAGACACGAGTTTCACGCTCCTGCTTTGAGATACGGCGGACCTGCGCGGTGCCGGTTTTACCGCCCATACGAAATTCCGTTTTTCTTATGCGCGAATTAAACGCCGTACCACCGGGTACATTGACAACCCTGTTCATGGCGTCGCGAACAAGCGCCAGATGGGCAGGAACAAGACCAATGTCCTTATTCTCTTCTTCATTCTTGCTGAGCACATCATCGCCATTAATAAGATCACGGGTCAGATGTGGCGTGACGGCAACCCCGCCGTTGACCATCCTTGATATCATCACGGCCAGTTGTAAGGGCGTCGTCAGCACATAGCCCTGACCAATGCCTGCAAGCAAGGTTTCGCCTTGTTGCCAGGGCGCGCCGATGACCGCTTTCTTCCACTTGTTAGAAGGAACAAGCCCGGGCTTCTCGCCGGGCAAATCCAGGCCAAGGCGAGCCCCAAGGCCAAGCCTGCGGGCCATTTCGGCGATGCGCTCAATACCCGTACGTTTTGCAATCTCATAGAAATATACGTCACAGGATTGGGCAATACCTTTGTTCAAATTAGTGACGCCGTGGCCATCCTTCTTCCAGCAATGGAAGGTCGCGTTGCCCAGTTCTGTTTTACCGGAACAAAAGATCTCGCTCTCTGACGAAATGACGCCTTTTTCCAAAGCCGCCATGGCGACAACCATCTTGAAGGTGGAACCCGGTGCATAATGACCACCGATGGACTTGTTGATGAGGGGAGATTTGTCATTGTTGACCAGGGCATTCCATTCATCGGTGCTCAAACCCTTGTTAAAGGCGTTCGGATCAAAACCCGGTGTCGAGACCATGGCCAACACATCACCGCTATGAACATCCATAACAACCACTGAGCCACTTTCATCGGCCAGCTTTTCAGATGCCAGCTTTTGTAATTCCGTATCAATGGTCAGTTGCAGGCGCGTGCCCGGTTGCCCTTCGTTACGTTCCAACTCGCGGATCACCCGCCCAAAGGCGTTGACTTCCACTTGCAAGTTGCCGCTGCTGCCCCGAAGAGCCAGATCATAGACTTTCTCAATGCCTGACTTGCCAATGCGAAAGCCCGGCAGCTCTAGCAAGGGATCATCCGTTGTCTCACCTTCAGAGACAGCGGCCACATAACCCAGGACGTGTGCTGTCTCCAGGGCATAGGGGTAAAAACGGCTTTGCCCCACATCAATCATAATCCCGGGTAGATCAGGTGTATTGACTTCAATACGCGCGACGTCTTCCCAGCTTAAATTCTCGCGCAAGGTCACCGGCACGAAACTTCGTTTACGACGGACCTCACGCAGGATGCGTTTCTTCTCGCTGTTGCGGATCGGGATAATACGTCCCAGCCTAAGCAGGGTTTCCTCAATATCCTCGGTCTGCTCCGGGATCAGGACAACTTGGTAGTTCTGTTGATTATCTGCAATAGGCACCCCGAAACGATCAACGATACGCCCGCGCGGCGGAGCCAGAAGCCTGAAGTTTATGCGGTTTTCATCAGCCAGGGTCTTGTAGCGTTTTGACTCAACCACCTGCAGAAAATACATACGCCCGACAAGGGCTGAAAGTAAGACCGCCTTACCCCCGGCCAGCAGCGCCGTGCGGCGGGAAAATTGTTTATGGCGTTCACTATCCCTGTGCATTTACGGACCTATATTTCTGCCAGAAAGGCAAGCTGCCAGCGCATGAAAAACCATGACAACAACGGAAAGGCCCCCAGGGACAACAGGTACTGATAGGCCAGGGCCTCCGGCTGAATAAACACCACATGGTAAAGCGAGATCAGCACCCAGCTAACTGCCGTCGCCCCCGCCGCTACCAGCGCAAAGCCAACCCAGATCACGGCAAAGGACTTTCCAGCCAGAAAACGCCGTTGCCAGACAACGGTGCCATAAACCAAAAGATATGTCAGGATATGAATGCCTATAGGTGTCCCCATCAAGGTATCCTGCAGTAGCCCAATAAGGAAAACCGCATAGGCAGGCATCAAGTCCGGATGATGCACGGCCCATAGATATATGGACATCAAGGGTAACAGGGGCATAACCCGCGACAAGCCGGGCAGTTGCAGGGGCAGGACGTTAATCAGCACCAACAGCACAGTAAGCCCAAAAGGAGTGAGGCAGCGTGCGATTAAATCCAGACGTGTCCAAAGTACCGGCTTCATGACTATTGACCCGAACCGCTATCATTGATGATCCCCTTCAGGCCATAATCCAGGATGCGCACGTACTCAAGTCGGTCGCGTGGAACAAATGGTTGCACCGAAGTGCCACTTTCATTAACCGCATCAACCAGCCCAACCGGAAGACCAACAGGAAAAGCACCGCCGTGGCCCGATGTCACAATGCGGTCCCCCGGCGACACCGTGGCCCCCGGTGGCAGATGGATCAGGCGTGGCCGATTGGAGTTATTACCAGCCAGAATAGCGCGCGTTCGGGTCGCTTCGATCAGCACTGGAATGCGTGAGTTCAAATCAGAAATCAACAACACCCGTGTGGCCCGGTCACCGACACCAGCAACCCGTCCAACAAGGCCGTCACCGGTGACCACAGCATGGCCTTTATTCACACCTGGCTGATGACCGACGTTCAGCAACAACGAATGGGCAAAAGCGCCACCTGTATCAGCAATAACCCGGGCGCTGACATAGCTGGCCTGAGGCCCGGGAACATAATTCAGTTGCGCGCGCAGGGCCTTGTTTTCGGCCTCAAGCTTGCGCGCAACGTATTGCCAGTGCAGCAGGCGTTGCTTGTCCTGACGCAGGCTTTCATTTTCCGTACGGATGGTCGTAAGCGCATGAACTTGGGCGATGACTTCATTGGCCGTGGTCACAGGGCGCGACATAACATCAAGGATCGGCGCTACTGAATCCGTAACCTGAGCGCGGAAACGCTCCATCATGGCGACATCGGCTTTGGCAAGAAGCATCAAGGCAAACGCACCAACGACCAGTCCCAAAAAGGCAAAGCGATGGGCCAGCCCACGAAGGGGCGCGGCGACACGATAGGTGAAACGTGAACGATCCTTCACGTCAGCTCCTTAAAAATATGTATTAGCCCAGGCAAACAATGCAATAAAGCGTACAAGCCTTATCACTCAATTATTAATATATGCTTTTCATTGGCCCAGGTAAAATGAACTTTTAAGAAGCTCAGGATGCCCTAGTACATAGACGTCAGGACGTCTTTCAGGCGTTTCATTTCTTCCAGGGCGCGCCCGGTTCCCAGCACAACACAACTGAGGGGATCGTCGGCCAGCGAGACAGGCAAGCCTGTGGCATGACGCAGGACGAAATCAAGATTGGAAAGTAAGCCGCCACCGCCCGTAAGCACGATGCCTTTATCGACGATATCCGCCGCCAGTTCAGGTTCCGTATGTTCCAGGGCGACCTTGACCGCCTCGATGATGGCGCCGACAGGTTCAGCCAGACTTTCGGCAATCTGGCGCTCGGAAATAATAAGCTCTTTGGGAACGCCGTTCATCAAATCGCGTCCCTTGATCTCCATGGTCCGGCCATCGCCTTCATCGGGCGGACAGGCCGAGCCAATTTCTTCCTTGATGCGCGCCGCACTGCCTTCGCCGACCAGCAGGTTGTGGTTGCGCCGGATGTAAGCAATGATCGCCTCGTCCATTTTATCACCGCCGACACGGACAGAACGCGCATAAACGATACCGCCAAGGGACAGCACAGCAACTTCCGTCGTGCCACCACCAATGTCGACAACCATGGAGCCTGTGGGCTCAGTCACCGGAAGGCCAGCACCGATAGCCGCAGCCATGGGTTCTTCGATCAAAAGCACCCGGCGCGCCCCGGCACTTTCAGCAGATTCCTGAATGGCCCGGCGCTCAACAGCGGTTGATCCGGAAGGCACACAGACAATAACCATGGGACTTGCGAAACTGCGCCGATTATGGACCTTGCGAATGAAGTACTTGATCATTTCCTCAGCCACTTCGAAGTCGGCAATGACACCGTCACGAAGGGGCCGGATAGCACGAATATTACCGGGGGTGCGACCAAGCATGCGCTTGGCCTCTTCACCAACGGCGAGAACCCGTTTTTTGCCCTTTATTTCAGCGATGGCAACAACCGACGGTTCGTTCAGGACGATGCCCCTGCCCTTTACATAAACAAGGGTATTGGCCGTCCCCAAATCGATAGCCATATCAGCCGAAAGGAACCCGAAAAGTCTGGCAAACATCGTTCTCACATATCCTTATGCATTAAAAAATCTTAGCCCCGAATCAAAATCGGTGCCGGAGAAGAATCCCCGGCACCCCTTTTTAAAATAGCCTTACTGTTAATGCTAGGCAGAAAGCGCAGAAGGCGCGGTTTTTTCGCGTTTCACCAACAGTTTGTTGAGGGCGTTAATATAGGCTTTGACGGAAGCGACCATAGTATCCGTATCCGCACTTTGGCCATTTACGGTCTTACCGTCTTCGACAAGACGGACCGTGACCTCGGCCTGAGCATCCGTACCGCCAGTCACCGCATGCACCTGATAGAGCTGCAAATGGGCCCCGTGGGGGAACAATTCCTTGATCCCATTGAACGCCGCATCAACAGGACCATCGCCGCTTGATTCACAGCTTTTGCTTGTCCCATCAACTTCCAGCTCCAACTTGGCCTTTGGCGGGTGATGGACAGTGCCGCAATTGATCTCCAAAGATTTCAGCTTCAGGCGATCATTGACCCGCACCACTTCATCATCGACCAGGGCGACAATATCTTCATCGAAGACATCCTTTTTCAGATCAGCCAGATCCTTGAAACGCTTGAAGGCATCCTTGATGGCGTTATCACCCAGATCATAACCCAGGTCTATCAGCTTTTCCGAGAACGCATGCTTGCCCGAATGTTTGCCCAAAACCAGCTTTGACTGGCCCAGCCCCACTGATTCCGGGCTCATAATTTCATAGGTACCGGCGTGCTTCAGCATACCGTCCTGATGAATACCCGATTCATGGGCAAAGGCGTTAGCCCCGACAATGGCCTTGTTGGGTTGGATGTTAAAGCCAGTAACCGTAGAGACCAATTTGGAGGCTTTCGTAATCAACGTCGTATCAATGTCCGTTGTGAAAGGCATGTAGTCGGCTCGTGTTTTCAACGCCATGACCACTTCTTCCAGGGCGGCATTTCCGGCCCGTTCCCCAAGGCCGTTCATGGCGCATTCTATCTGGCGCGCACCAACTTGAACGGCGGCCAGGGAATTGGCCACGGCCATGCCCAGATCATTATGGCAATGGACAGACAAAATCGCCTTGTCGATATTGGGCACGCGATCGAAAAGCATGGTGAACAAATTGGCATATTCGCTCGGCACGGCGTAGCCGACTGTATCGGGGATATTGATGGTCGTCGCACCGCAGTCAATGGCGGCTTCCACACAGCGGCACAGGAAGTCGTGCTCCGTGCGTGAGCCATCTTCGGCGGACCATTCTACATCATCGCACAGGTTGCGGGCTAACGTGACGCTTTCCTTGACCTTCTCCAGAACATCCTGCGGCGCCATCTGCAACTTGAACTCCATGTGCAGAGGAGAGGTTGAGATGAAGGTATGGATGCGACCTCGCGGGGCGGCGCTAATGGCTTCGCCACAGCGTTCAATATCGCCCTTGGTCGCGCGCGCGAGACCACAGACCGTCGAGTTCTTGACGATCTTGGCGATTTCGCTAACCGCTTCGAAGTCCCCGTCGGAAGCAATGGGGAAGCCGGCTTCGATGATATCCACGCCCATGGCTTCGAGAATTTGCGCAATCCGCAATTTCTCATCCAGGTTCATGGAGGCGCCAGGCGATTGCTCGCCATCGCGCAATGTGGTGTCGAAAATAACAATCTTATTTGATTCAGTATTACTCATGGGACCAGTGTCCTTACGTTATATAGGTGTGCGTACAAATTAGTTTGAAGTTCGCTTCCCCTGAAGGCCGGTCACAGGCACGTTATTAAAACGTCAGACCGATACTCAGGGGCACCTAAGTCGTAGGCTCCCACGCAGATCGAGAAGGCCGAGCAGCGCTTCAGGTCCGCGGGTGCGGGCCGGAATCATTTCAAAGCGTGCAATCGGCATCTTCATCAAAAAAAAGCCTCTCGGCCCTCTTAAACTTGGTGGAACCCAAAAAAATACAAGGCTCCATTCTATCTGCGAAACGTTACTTAAGCATAAAGACAACGAGACAGGGGCCCTTGTCAATAAAGATATGACATTTTCAGCGGTGACCTAAGCCCGCTTCAGGAACCTCTCCAGGCCCAGGGCGTTGTCACTGTAGTAACGGTGATACTCCTTTAGCTTGGAATTTCCTTCGGTTTTTTCCGCATAACCCTTGAGGACGGGAAGTTGTTTGCGGGCGAAGTCAGCGGAGTCAACGTCCTCAAGACGAGGCAATAATGTGGTGAAATTCAGCACCACATAACCGCCACTGCGTTTGCGTCCGGCACGTTCCAGCCCAGCCGCCACATTGGGGGCGCTTTCAATCAAGCCATCCAAGTAGGCCCGCAAGGTCGCCGCTTGATCCTGCAGCTGATTGCGCTCATGCTGAAAATCCTCGCGCCCGATGATTTTCTTGTCCCGATAAACGACGGGGGCGGCGCTGGACACATCGCACAGCCACCCCTTCTTTGGCACCAGCAAGGCAGCCTGATCGTCTTCTTCCCGGTAAGGGGAAAAGGGCATGGTCCGGCAGCGCGAAGGTTTATCATTGTGGATGGTGCAGGCCCCATCAGCGGCCAGGGACGGACAGGAAAATTCCGGCGGCATGTAAGACGTGGGGGAAATTTGCACGGCGATGTTCTTGCGCTTGCTAAGCGTCATAACCGTGCCCTGACGTGCGGTCACATCGTAAGCCCGGGCCCCTTGCCGCAGGGTCGTCAGCACCATGGCCAAAGGGAAACGCCCGGCGTGGGTAAGGGCATCGGCAAGGCTTAGGGGTAACCAGCCATGACAACACTTGCCGCAAGCTGTGCAGTGGAAATGCTTTTCCATCTAGGTCACGCCCCACAGCATTTTTTGAATTTCTTGCCCGACCCGCACGGACACGGATCATTGCGACCAACCTTGCTCACTTCCACAGGGGGCCCCTTTGGATTAGCCGTACCACCAGCGCACAGCCAGCGCCCGTCCTCGCGACGAAATTTTGATAGTTCATGATGGATGCGTGGCTCGTCACGCAAGCGGAAACTGGCGACAAATTCAATTGCCCCGGTGTCGTCATCAACACCGCCGCCACTGACAGATCGCACATCAAGGCCCTGCCACTTGGCGTGGGCTGCCGTGCTTTCGGCCTCGATCACATCAAAACCTGCGCGCATGTCCGGGGTCAGGGTTTCCACAAGAAAACCTATGTTGCCCATGGCAAACGCCGTATAGCGCGCACGCAGCAGGGCCTCGGCTGTTGCGGCCGGCCCACCCGCAATGACCGGGCCGCAACAAGCGTCAAAGGTCAGATCCGAGCCACAGATACAATTGGTCATTTAGATTTTCTCTCGCAACAAAGCATAGGCCTAGAACCTGCCGTTATTATAATCGTCGATGAGCTGGCTTCACTAGCCCTAAAGAAAGCTCAATCAGCAACAAAAAAAACGGAGCCTCCCGGCTCCGCTTTTCTTGCACTCTGAGTAGCTGGTCTCTAGTTCTTTTCTTTATCGACCAACTGATTGGCTTTGATCCAGGGCATCATGTCGCGCAGTGTTGAGCCGATTTCTTCGATGGGGTGTTCGGCGTTGCGGCGGCGGGTTGCCTTGAAGCTGGGCTGGCCGGCTTTGCATTCCAGCATCCAGTCGCGGGTGAAGCGTCCGGATTGAATGTCGTCCAGAACACGCTTCATTTCAGCCTTGGTTTCACTGGTGATGATGCGCGGGCCGGTGGAGTAATCGCCGTATTCAGCCGTGTTGGAGATAGAATAGCGCATGTTGGCCATGCCGCCTTCGTACATAAGATCGACAATCAGCTTCACTTCATGCAGGCATTCGAAATAGGCCATTTCCGGTGCGTAACCGGCTTCGACCAGGGTTTCGAAACCATTTTTGATGAGTTCCATGAGGCCGCCACACAGGACAACCTGCTCGCCGAACAGGTCGGTTTCGCATTCTTCCTTAAACGTGGTTTCAATAATACCGGAACGTCCACCGCCAACACCTGAGGCATATGACAGAGCCACTTCAAGGGCGTTGCCCGTGGGGTCCTGTTCAACGGCGACCAGGCACGGAACACCGCCACCTTTTTGATATTCGCCGCGCACCGTGTGGCCGGGGCCTTTCGGGGCGATCATGAAAACGTCAATATCATCGCGGGCTTCAATCAGGTTGAAGTGGATGTTGAGACCATGGGCAAAAGCAAGCGCCGCACCGGGTTTAATGTTGTCGTGAATGTGGCCGTAGTAGATATCAGCCTGAAGTTCATCGGGGCACAGCATCATGATAACGTCAGCCCAGGCAGCCGCATCGGCGACAGACATAACCTTGATGCCTTCGGCTTCCGCCTTCTTGGCGCTGGGGGAGCCTTCGCGCAGGGCGACGCAGACATCTTTGACACCACTGTCGCGCAGGTTAAGGGCATGGGCGTGGCCCTGACTGCCGTAGCCAACGATGGCGACTTTTTTCGCCTTGATCAGATTAACGTCGGCGTCACGATCATAATAAACACGCATTTTCAGGTTTTCCTTCGATAAAAAATAAAAGTCTAGTCGTGGTCCAGAACCTTGGTGCCGCGTGCAATGGCGGCGACGCCGGTCCGGGATACATCAATCAGTCCCAGGGGGACCATCAGGTCGATAAAGGCGTCAAGCTTGCCCGTATCACCAACAATTTCAAAAACGAACGAGTCATTGGTGCTGTCAACAGTGCGCGCCCGAAAGATATCGGCTATACGCAAGGATTCAACCCTTTTCTCGCCGCTGCCCTGTACTTTAACCAAGGCCAGTTCACGCTCCACATGGGGGCCTTCGACCGTAAGGTCGTTAACGCCGCGCACGGGCACCAAACGATCAAGCTGGGCTTTGATCTGCTCGATGATCATGGGGGTGCCTGAGGTGACGATGGTAATGCGAGACAAGTTATCTTCCACATCGACCTCGGCAACGGTCAGGCTTTCAATGTTATAGCCCCGGCCCGAGAACAGGCCGACGACGCGCGCCAGAACACCCGGCTCGTTATCAACAAGCACGGACATGGTATGGGCATTTTCTATATCGGCTATTGGAGTCACAATCTTCGTCCCAATTATTCTTGAAATTAATCTTAAACAAGCACCATGCCGTCTTCGGAAACGCCCGTATCGGCCTTGTCGTCGGGGCCGAACAGCATCTCATTATGCACCGCACCCGAAGGGATCATGGGGAAGCAGTTTTCCTTTGGATCGACAGCAATGTCGGCAATCACCGGACGATCACAGTTGATCATTTCATTGATCACATCGTCCAGTTGTTCTTTCTTTGAGGCACGCAGGCCGACACCGCCAAAGGCTTCCGCCAGTTTGACGAAATCAGGCAGCGCCTGCATATAGCTTTCCGCATAACGCCCGCCGTGCAGCAGTTCCTGCCACTGGCGCACCATGCCCATGTATTCGTTGTTCAGAATAAACACCTTCACCGGCAGATTATGCTGCACCAGTGTGGACATTTCCTGAATATTCATCAGGATTGACGCCTCCCCGGCAATATCAACAACCAGCGCCTTCGGATGGGCTAACTGCACACCCATAGCTGCGGGCAGGCCGTAGCCCATGGTCCCCAGACCGCCAGAGGTCATCCAGCGGTTTGGCCGATCGAAATGGAAATGCTGGGCCGCCCACATCTGATGCTGGCCAACTTCTGTCGTGATATAAACCTCGTCACGTTCTTTGGTCAGCTCGTACAGACGCTCGATAGCGTACTGGGGCTTGATGATGCTGGCATCCTTGTCATAGCTAAGACTTTTGCGCTTGCGCCATTTGTTGATGGTCCTCCACCATGACGCCAAGGCCTTTTCATCACATTTGTTCTGGCCCGACTTCCATGTCTTGATCATATCTTCAAGAACATGGCCAACATCACCAACGATGCCTAAATCAACACGCACGTTCTTGTTGATGGATGAGGGATCAATGTCGATATGGATTTTTGTCGAGTTAGGCGAGAACCCGTCAATGCGCCCGGTGACCCGGTCATCGAAACGCGCGCCAACGCACAACATGACATCACAGTCATGCATGGCCATGTTTGCCTCGTAGGTTCCGTGCATACCAAGCATGCCCAGGAAATGCTCATCAGACGCCGGCAGTGCGCCCAGACCCATAAGCGTCAGGGTGCACGGAAAGTCCGTCGCCTGAACCAACTGGTTCAGCAACTGGGACGCGCCAGGGCCGGAATTAATCACCCCGCCACCGGCATAGATAATCGGCTTTTTCGCGCCAGCCATGATCTTGACGGCTTCCTGAATCTTGCTGATGTCGCCCTTGATCTGTGGCTTGTAGCTTTTGTGGACGACCTTGGCCGGAGCAATGTAATCGCCTTCGGCCATCATCACATCTTTCGGAAGATCAATGACAACCGGGCCGGGACGACCGCCTTTAGCGACCAGAAATGCCTCGTGAATTTGCCGTGCCAGACTATCGATATCCTTGGTCAGATAATTATGCTTGGTACAAGGCCGGGTGATGCCCGTGGTGTCGGCTTCCTGAAAGGCATCGTTACCAATCAGGTGTGTCGGGACCTGGCCGCAGATGCAGACAATAGGAACACTATCCATCATGGCATCCAGCAAGCCGGTCACCGCATTGGTCGCACCGGGGCCTGAGGTCACCAGAACGACGCCAACCTTGCCCGTAGAACGGGCGTAACCTTCCGCCGCGTGAACCGCGCCGCCTTCCTGGCGAACCAGAATGTGCTTGATTTTGTTTTGCTTGAAAAGCTCGTCATAGATGGGCAAGACAGCGCCGCCGGGATAACCGAATACCACATCTACGCCCTGATCGCTCAACGCTTTCAGGAGTATTTGTGCACCGCTTAACTGGTTTTTCGACATGGTCTTGGCCTTCTTTTCAAATATCTCAACAAAGTATGGCCGCCAACAAAGGCAGCCTGAGGAGCCTATTTCCGTGGATTTGCGTCAGATTCCCAGCAATCCCGCTGAACAGGAAAACGCAAACTAGTCTTTCAGGAAGCCTCGGTCAACATAAATTGACGAATAAATGAAAAGATTTCTCCCTCAAACCTTTCCGAATATTGCGCAGATATGGACAAATCCGCCTCAAGCTGGTTGCGCAACCAGGTCAATTGGCGCTTGGCAAACTGCCGGGTTGCCCGTTTGGCATCATCGGTGGCGCTCTCAAAATCCTTCTCATCCCTGATTATGGCCCGTAATTCCGGCACACCGACCGCCTTCATGGCAGGCAAGGCCGGATCAAGGCCCAGATCATCAAGGGTGCGCACTTCGTCCAGGGCACCGTTTTCCATCATCCAGTCAAAACGCTGATTGACCCCGTCGTAAAGAATGTCTCGCTCCGGTATCAGGGTAATAACCCCAAACAAGGCGTCCAGGGGCGGCTCGGTGGGATGATCTTTTTGCCAGTCACTTAAAGGCCGGCCCGTTGCCTCGGCCACCTCATAGGCGCGGATCAGGCGCTGGGTGTCGCCAGCCGGTATTCTAAGGGCGGATTCAGGATCAATCATGGATAGTTCCTGACGAAACGCCTCGCCGCCAAGCCTTTGGTGCAGCGCCGTCGCCTTATGGCGGGCCTGGGCCGGGATATCAGGTATGGGGGCCAGACCTTCAAGCAGCGCCTTCAGATACATACCCGTACCGCCGACAATCAGGGGCAGCTTGCCATCCATCCAAGCCGCCTTGATTTCGGCCACGGCCAGATCAAGCCAGCGGCCAACGGAACACGGGTCGTCGGCGTCGAGTATTCCATACAGTCGATGGGGGGCCTGGGCCAGGTCCTCGCCAGGCGGACGCGCACTGAGCACATCCAGTTGCTTATAAACCTGCATGGAATCCGCGTTGATGATGACGCCGGAAAACTCTTTTGCCACGGCAATGGCCAATGCGGATTTGCCGCTAGCCGTCGGACCAGCAATAATAAGCACTCGTTGAATCAAGATTCGCTCCTTTAAGGCCTGCATGAACCACATATTGACACTGATTTGCAATCCCCGCACCGCTGATTTGGGCGATGACACCCTTGCCACAGCCACGGCCAGCCTCACCGAACTGGGGGCCGAAACCTCTGGTGTGGACTGGCTGGCCCAGGGGATCGCCTGCGACATTCCCTTTGATGGCCTTGATTTACAAGCCGCCGAGGCCGCCGTGCGCCAGCGTTTGGAAGGTTTGCCCGTTGATATTATCGCCCAGCAAAACAGCAATCGCCGCAAAAAAATACTTATTGCCGATATGGATGCGACCATGGTTAGGGGCGAAACCCTGGACGAGCTGGCTGAATTCGCCGGTTGCAAGGATGACGTCAGCGCCATCACCAAGCGCGCCATGCATGGGGAGATACGTTTTATTGACGCCTTGAAGCAACGCATCAAATTGCTGGAAGGCCTGCCCCTGGAAAATCTGGAAAAGACCATGGCCGGAGTTGAGCTAACACCGGGCGGGCCGGCGCTGGTTCAGACCATGAAAGCAAATGGCGCCGTGACCATGCTCATATCCGGTGGCTTCACTTATTTCACGGACCGGGTGCGTGATCTGATTGGCTTTGATCAGGCCCGTGGCAACAGTTTTGAAATCAGTGATGGCAAACTGACCGGACAGGTTCTCGAGCCCATCATCAACAAAGACGCCAAACTGGAAAACCTGAAAAATCTCGCCGCCCAACATAATATTGCCGACGCGGACACCATGGCCGTCGGCGATGGAGCCAATGATCTGCCAATGCTCATGGCGGCGGGGATTGGCGTCGCCTATCACGCCAAGCCCGTGGTCACCAAATCTGCCCGCGTCGCCATCAATCACGGCGACCTGACGGCCCTGCTGTATTTGCAGGGCTATCGGGCAGATGAGTTTGTTGCTTGAGGTCGCCTCGTCAATTTGAGCCAAATGGGACAAGCAGACTTTAGGGCTTAAACCCTAGTAGTCGTCCCAGCTTTCATACTTGTTATCTTCTTCGGTTTTCACCAGGTCTTCGAAAGCACCTTCTTCTGCGGGCTTTTCCTTTACGGCGTACAAATCATTGTCTTGCCATTCAGTGTTTCCATCTCCGCCGTGATCAACATAGGCTTCCTGCTGGAAGTAACTGTCCTCATCATCGCCCTGATCTGCGTTGTCAGTATTTTTTTCATCAGACATACCATTGCCGGCAACCGCATTCTTATCGCCTTTGCTTGACAGAAGGCTGAAGGGATAAGTCACCACAGCGGCGATCCCAGCCAACAAACCGGAGACAACATTGCCTCGGCGCTCGATTTTATTCTTTGACCTGGTTTTTTGTTTCTTCTTTTTTTTCGCGTAGGCAGCGGCCTTCTTGATGCGGTGCTCTTTCACCTTGCCAAGGATTTGTCTGATACCCGCCTTCATGGTGGGCAGGCGTTCCTCCCCGGCACCTTGGGGAGCCACTTTATTGACCAGAGTCATCACTTTTTGGACCTTGGCCTCATCGCGTTCGCGATTGAAAATCAAGCGGGTAATGGCTTCTGTGCGTGTTCTTAATTGTTCGAGGTTTTCACTGGCAGAGACAACAGCCATAAATCCCTGGTCCTTGTCTTCAAACAAGGCTTCCCAGTCCGTCGTCCCATCGGCGGTTTTAGGCCAGTCCTTTTTTTCCAGTACGGGCATTCAGCAACCGTCTCTTAAAGTTTCTCACCGATCTTGCGAGACTTCAGGGTCTCGCGGGCTTTGCTGTACTTGGGGTCATTCCAGAACATCAGGCAGCCGTTGCAGCCCAAACCACAACAACTATCAAGTCCCAATGTGGGGGCCTTGCCCGTATGGGCCTTGCCTTTAAGGGTAGGCCGATCCTCGTTTGACTCGCGCAGGCCACTTTCTATATCAAGGCTAATCAGGTTGTTTTCCAGCAGGGCCTGGCGGTCTTCGGACAATTTGGTTTCCGTACGCGCAATACTTAAAGCGGGTAGGGCTTCTTGCAAAAATTCGACACCTTCATTATGGAACGCGGCCGCCGGGATGCGAATTGAGCGCCCCTGCCCCGGCGCCACCTTGTCCGTGACCTCACCTGTTTTGGCATTGGTGAAGTCATAAAGCCGCAAGCGGATTGGCTCAAAGTGCTGCGGCGATAAGAATTCCAGAATAGCCCCGGCGCGAAGCGGGTTGCGGACCAGGAAGATGATGTCGTCGCCTTCCCATGCCGTAATGGCGCCGCCGTAGAGCCAGCCGCCAACCGTATCCGTGCGATCATAATTATGGGCCAGATTTGTCAGGCGACCCTCATGAAAGCCCAAAGAGTAGCCCCGGCTTTGCAGGGTATAAAGTTCGCGCAGATAGTCATCTGGCCGCCAGTCCTTTGGTGAGGCGTACCAGGCATCAATGGCGTGACGATAGGCCCGCGCGGTCATGGCGGCGTAATATTCGCTTTTGTTGCGTCCTTCGATTTTCAGGGAATCAAGGCCAAGCGCCAGATAGTCATCCAGCTTTGGCATCAAGCACAGATCCTTGGCGTTCAAGATGTAGGACCCGCGCTCGTCTTCCTCGATCTTCATCAATTCGCCGGGACGGTGTTCTTCTTCCAGAAAGAAGTCATAGTCGTCTTTATTATCCGGTGTGATTTCTAATTCTGCGCCGTCTTTAGTACGGGCCAAAACTTTATAGTTCCAGCGGCAGCTTTGCGCGCAATTACCCTGATTGGCGCCGCGCTCGGCCAGAAAATTAGACAATAGACAACGCCCGGAATAGGTCATGCACATGGCGCCGTGGACAAAGGCTTCGAGCTTGATGTCCGGACATTTTTCACGGATTTCCTGCAATTCAACAAAGCTGACTTCCCGCGCCAGCACACATAAGGAAGCGCCCTGCTTTTGCCAGCTTTGCACGGTCAACCAGGAACAGGCATTGGCCTGGGTCGAAACATGCAATTCCAACTCAGGCGCATGCTCCTTCAAGTAATGAAAAACGCCGGGGTCTGAGACAATCAGACCATCGGGCTTAACCTTGCGCACGGTTTCAACAAAGCTCGGTAATTTTTCGATGTCTTTGTTATGGGTAAACAGGTTGAGGGTCAGATAGATGCGCTTGCCACGGCTATGGACAAACCGCACCCCCTCCATCAGTTCGTCCAGGGTAAAGGATGACTGGGTTCGCAAGGACAGATCAGGCGTGCCCGCATAAACAGCGTCCGCGCCATACAGAATGGCCGTCTTCAATTTGTTTAGCGATCCCGCTGGCATCAGCAGTTCGGCACGGTGTGCTTTAGTATCCATGGACATATTGGCCCCTACGGCCCCTTTATCTTGTGCAATCAAGAAATTGTTATACGCAAAAGCGGCCCTGTTCAAGTTCAGGGCCGCTTTAAGATCGCTAAAATTTAGATAAGTCGCTTACTTTTTGTTGATGCTAAGGGCAACAAAGCGCAAGCCAGATTGACCTTCTATGAGAAGTAGAACGCGCTTGTCGCCATTCTTGCGGGCGGCGTCAACCTTGTCGATAACCTGCCCTGGCGTTGTCACCTCTTGCTGAGCGACCTCGACAATCAGATCACCGGGGCGGATGCCTTTTTCAAAGGCCGCACCATCGTCAGCAACATCTGTAACGACAACACCGCGCGCCCCAGCGTCCAGTTTGAAGCGTTCACGCAAAGACGGAGTCACCTCACCCAACGTCAAGCCCAGTGCATCAACCATCTTGTCACTGGTTTCAGTTTGTTTTTTACCATCACCGGCACCGGCAGAAGCGCTTTGGTCTTCTTCAAGCATACCAATGGTAACATTGATCGTGACTTTCTTGCCATCGCGCCAGACCAGCACCTTGACCGGTTTGTCGACTTCGGTTTCAGCAACGATGCGCGGTAGTTTACGCATTGTCGGAACAGGCTTGCCGTCAAATTTAAGGATCACATCACCGGCCTTGATGCCTGACTTTGCCGCAGGGCCGTCTTCGATCAAACTGGCAACCAGTGCGCCTCTTGCTTTTTTCAGGCCCAGGGTTTCTGCGATTTCTTCAGTTACGCCCTGAATATGAACACCAAGCCAGCCACGCTTGACCTCGCCGAACTTAATGAGCTGCTTAATGATTGGCTGCGCCCCGGAAGAAGGAATGGAAAAACCAATACCGACACTGCCGCCTGTGGGCGAATAGATCGCCGAATTAATGCCGATCACCTTGCCATCCATATCAAACAACGGACCACCGGAATTGCCCCGGTTAATGGAGGCATCGGTCTGAATAAAATTATCATAGGGGCCAGATTGGATATCGCGACCGCGAGCTGAAATAATACCCGCCGTCACTGTCCCGCCCAGGCCAAACGGATTTCCGATAGCCATGACCCAGTCACCGACCCTGGCGTCATCAGAATTACCAAAACCAACAGCGACCATTTTATCGTTTGATTTGACCTTAAGAACGGCAATATCGGTTTTCGCATCCCGGCCGATCAATTGTGCTTTCAGACGAGCATTATCCTGCAGGATGACGGTAATTTCGTCCGCCCCTTCAATGACGTGATTATTGGTAATGACATAAGCATCACCATTCTTGCCAATGTCGAGAATAAACCCGGAACCCAGCGAGGTGGCCTTGCGCTGGCGGCGCTGCTTACCTTGTGGCTGGTTACGATCCATGAATTCCTTGAAGAATTCCTCGAAGGGAGACCCCGGCGGCAACTGGGGCATTTGCGGGCCACTGCGTCCCTCGATCACCTGGGTCGTGGAAATGTTGACGACGGAGGGAAGAAGTTTTTCAGCCAAGTCAGCAAAACTGTCCGGGGCCGATCTCGCCTGTGCAGAGGCCGAGGCAAACATCATCGCCAAAGCCAACAACGCCGTTGCCAACCATGTCAGGCGATTAAAATAATTTACGGATAGTTGTTTTGAATAAACGTTCACGTCGGGTGTCTCCTGAAATGCTTTAAGTCGTTGCCCATTGTGACAATGAATATGGTGACACTAAGGCAATGTAAGCACGATTTTGTGATCTTTGCCTCTAGCTCCTGACCAGCCAGACAAGAGCTACACCTGTAAATGCCGTAAGCAAACCGATGGTACGGACATTGGCAACAGGTAAGGCGAGGATTTGTTCCATCATTTTACGCATGGCGTCCGGAAACAACGCATAAGCCGCCCCTTCAAGAACCAGGGCCAGCCCAAGGGCGGCAAACAGATCGGAAAAATCCATTACTGAATTGCCGCCCCGTTTGGCATTTATCTTCTCTTGTCACCAGAAGCCGCGCCAAAGAAGCGCATGAAATCACTGTCCGGCGACAGCACCAGTGAGGTGCCTGAACCGAAGGCTTTTTCATAAGCTTCCATTGAGCGGTAAAAAGCAAAGAAGCCTGAATCCTTGCCAAAGGCGTTATTCAGGATAACCGTCCGGGCGCCTTCACCCTGACCACGGGCAATTTCCGCATCCTTCTGGGCATTGGCCAAAATGACCGTACGCTCACGGTCGGCACCAGCCTGAATTTTGGCCTTTTGCTCTTCACCCTTGGCGCGCAGCTCTGCGGCCTGGGCGACACGTGAGGAGCGCATCCTGGTATACACCGCCTGGGATGTGGTTTCCGGCAAGTCAGTGCGACCTATGCGAACGTCAATCACCTCGACACCGAAATCCGCGCCTTGTGACTTCAACTGCTCACTAATCTTGTGCATGACATCGGCCCTTTTTGCCGTCAACATATCACCAAGCAGAACCTTACCGACTTCAGCACGCACGGCTGAATTCAGACGTCCGCCAAAAACAGCGCGGAATTCCACGTCCGTTGACACCTTTTTGCGAAATTCAAGAGGATCAACGATGCGGTAACGGGCAAAACTATCCACGTTGACGCGCTTTTGATCCTGCAGAATAACTTCCTGTGGTTGCGGATCCAGATCAAGAATACGCCGATCGTAAAATTCAACATTCTGAACAAAAGGTACTTTAAATTTCAGCCCTGGCTCGCGTTCGACCCGGACCGGATTACCAAATTGCAGAACAAGAGCCTGTGACGCCTGATGAACCGTAAATAAGGCGCCGTTGGCGACAATTGCGCTGACAACAACAACAACGCCAACAATAGCGAGAACGACTTTACTCATTGGCTTGCTCCCGTATTTTTCTTGTTCAATTCAGGCAACGGCAGATAAGGAACAACGCCCGATCCACCCTTGTTGTCGATAATAACCTTTTCTGAGTTCTGCAAAACACCTTGCATGCGTTCAATGTACAGACGCTCGATAGTGACCTCCTTGCCCGTCTTGTAGGCTTCATAGACAGACAGGAAACGTTCGGCTTCACCTTCGGCTTCCTTGGTCACCTTTTCCTTATAGGCCAGGGCTTCCTGAACCATTCGGGCGGCTTCGCCCTTGGCCCGGGGGACAATGCCGTTTCGGTATGCGACAGCTTCATTGACGCTGCGTTCCTGATCCTGCTTGGCACGCTGAACGTCATTAAAGGCATCGATAACTTCCGATGGGGGATCAACCTTCTGTTGCTTGATTTCAACAATGAAAACCCCGGCACCGTAGCTATCCAGAATTGATTGTAGAAGCTCTTTGGTTTTACCTTCAACTTCGCCACGCTTGACAGTTAAGGCATCTTCAAGGGTTGTCTGACCAATTACTTCACGAATGGCACTTTCCGCCGAAATTTTGACGGTTGCTTCCGGATTGCGAATATTAAACAGGTAATCAGCCGCATTCTTGATGCGCCACTGGACAACGAAATCCACATCAATGATATTCTGGTCACCGGTCAGCATCAGGCTTTCCTGAGGAACATCACGAGAGCCGACAGAGCGGCCATCTCCACTTGTTCGATAACCGATGGTGATCTGGTTGGTATGTTCCACGTTAGGCTTGAAGACCTGCCCAATTGGTGCAGGGGGCCAATAATTCAGGCCCGGTGCAGTCACTTTGACAAACTTGCCAAACAGCAGTTCAACGCCCTGTTCGCCCGGTTGCACCCGGTAAAAACCACTGAACAGCCAAATGGCGAGAACACCGATGACAATCAGGATCAATCCACGGGACGATCCCCCCGCGCCAGGCATCATGTTTTTAAACTTGTCCTGAGAACGACGCAGGAGCTCTTCGACATCGGGAGGAGGCGTTCCGGGGCCATTTCCCCAGGGGCCTTGACCACCACCATTTGGATTCCAGGGCATTAAATTAAAGTCCTTTTCAAATAAGTATTAAGGCCGGGCTTGTATTTTGTCTTTCTAATGTTACTTCTAGGGCATTCTGCATTATTTAAATGCAAATAAGTTGCCCTAGCATCTTTAAAATTGATCAAATTATCTACATTTAAATGAACCTATTAAAATGTAGATTGATCTTTAACATAAACCAGACTGCCTTATAGGACAGCAAAACCATCCCGGCAACACTGTACCGGATGGATATCGGCTTAAATTTTGGAGATTTCAAGTATGTCGGCGATAAATGAAGAACAAATTTTAACTGCTCTTGGGGCAATCAAGGATGGAGACAAGGATATTGTCAGTGCGGGCATGATCAGCGGGTTGCAAATCAAGGACGGTCATGTCGCCTTTGCCATCGACGTCGACCCGGCCCGTGGCAGCCAGATGGAACCCCTGCGTAAGGCAGCGGAAAAGACAGTTCACGCCCTTGATGGCGTCCTGTCCGCAACAGTTGTCTTGACCGCTGAAACTGGCGACGGCGCAGCCAGCGCCCCGGCACAGGCACATGAACATCACCATCCAGCCGGCACCGGCCCAGACGCCGTTATGATGCCCGGCGTCAAATCAATCGTCGCCGTTGCCTCAGGCAAAGGCGGCGTTGGCAAATCAACGACATCCGTCAATTTGGCCCTGGCCCTGGCCGCCGGTGGCCACAAGGTCGGCATTCTGGATGCGGATATTTATGGTCCGTCCGTACCGCGCATGTTGGGTGTCAGTGGTGAGCCAACATCAAGCAATGGCAAAACCCTGGACCCCTTGGAAGGCCACGGCATTAAATGTATGTCCATGGGCTTTTTGATCGAAGAAGAAACCCCGGTTATCTGGCGTGGCCCCATGGCACAAACCGCCTTGCAGCAAATGATGCGCGACATCAACTGGGGCAACCTGGATATTCTTATCGTCGATATGCCCCCAGGCACTGGTGACGTGCAACTGACCATGGCCCAACAGGTTCCTTTGACCGGCGCCGTCATTGTCTCCACACCCCAGGATATTGCCCTGGCCGATGCCAGACGCGGCCTGAACATGTTCCGCAAGGTTGATGTTCCGGTCTTTGGCATTGTTGAAAATATGAGCTACTTCTCGTGCCCACACTGTGGTGAGCGCTCTGAGATCTTCAGCCATGGGGGTGCCAGGGCCGAGGCAAAATTACTAAGCATGGACTTCCTTGGTGAAATTCCGCTGTCTATGGATATTCGAGAAACTTCCGACGGGGGTAACCCCATTGTCATTTCTCAGCCCGACAGCGATCACGCCAAGGCTTATAGCGCCATGGCGGCGGAAGTTTGGGAAAAAACGAAAAAATCACTGGCAAAAGGCGAGGCCGACGCACCGCGCATTGTCATCCAATAGGACGTAAGCCTTATTGAGGCGGCTTGAAAGAACGAGTCGCCTCAGTTGCATCCCAGACGGATTCTTTCAAGCCGCAGGAACACTCATCTGCCCCGATTTCTTCGCAGCCGTCTTTGTGCCTGACGTACTTCATGAGACAAAAGACCGCATCCTTCAAGCTCAGGGAAGCCCTATCCAGGGTGCGCTCGACAATGGTCGTAAGATAAACCTCGTCATAGGGCTTGCCGATAAAGTCATTGGCACCGGCGCGAAAGCATTGAAGAACGACCTGTGATGAAATATCCGCCGTCATCATGATGACTGGCACCGTCAAACCTTTTTCCCTCAATTTACGAAGAGCCGTCAGGCCGTCTTGGCCCGGCAGGTGAAAATCCAGAAGGATCAGATCAACCTCTGCGCGAGTGGACTCAACAACCAAATTGTCCGCATCACCGATCTGAAATGGACTATAACCGAACGATGCCAACAGCTCCGCAGTGTATTCGCGCAACTGAATGTCATCATCAACGATTAATATTTTGTGTCCCATACCACAGATTATGGGAAGAACTGAATGAATTTCAAGAGAAAGTTGTAAAAGCCTCTAATTTAGCAGTCAAAGCCCTTAATTTTATTGTTTTTCAATCAAAAAGGGCGTCGATATCGCTCTGGTCAATGCCCTGGCCTTCATCCTGCGGACCTTGTAACAGGGCCGCGTCGCCTTCAAGAATTTCTTTTTCTACTTCGATGCCCTTAAAACCTTCGGCACCCCAGATGCCAATCATAGAAAGAATACGTTCTTCCAGGAAGTGAATGGTTTTAATGACCTTGGTCGTGCGCTGGCCGCTTAGGTCCTGAAAATTGCAGGCTTCCATAATTTCGATGGTTTTACCCATAGCTTCATCGACCATGACATGGGCCCCAACATCGTCCACCCGCTCCTTGATTTTATCAAGAATTTCACCGATTTCCTCGCTTGCATTAAGGATGCGGTGGGTCGCCTTCTCGGTCTCTGCGACAATAGAGTCCAACTCACTGGCGGCGGTGGTCAAGCGGTCTTCGTCGTCGCCGGGTGCACGTATGGAAGCAATTTCTTTTTTAGTCTCGAAGATATGATTGCGAAGTTCTTCTAGTTGGTCGCGCAGAACCGACATTTCCGGCAATTCAGCCGGGGTCTCAACAGTCGCCGGCGTGCCCTGAATAAGGCCTTTCAGTTCATTAATTGCCTTAAGCACTTCTGACATATCCTGGGAGGGAATGCCCTGGGAAGCCGCCCCGGTTTCTCCAGGTTGTGCGACCCCTCTTTGTTCCAGCATTCGTCGTTCAGCAGAAAACAGCCGTTTAACCTTATTTTGAGACACGTTTATTTATATCCTTCAGCTATTTATCTGATGATATTTACAATTTTTTCAATAAAAAAGAATGTAGAGGAAAAAGTCAATCCAACGAATGTTACTGGGCCCGTAAAACCCCAGCAAAACAAATACCTAGCTGGTCATTGAGCGGCGCTGAATATCCTTATCCATCATTTTTTCAAAATTATCCCATATGGTCCCAACCAACTGGCTATCGTCCATGGACATCATCACTGCCAAGGCCATTAAAACGTGCTGTGGTGGCGCATCGGTCAATTCCTGGTCGGAGACATAGGTGCTAATACGTCCTTCATCGCTCCAGACTAAAGCAACATCCTTAGGGCCCAGTTCAACAGATTTGGCGACATGCAAAGAGTCTTTTTTCATGGGTATTCCATCCATGGATTCGAATCTATGCCTAATTAAGCCTTATCATTGGTTAGGAATTCCCTAACCACCAGAGAGTAAGCCGGTGCGCCATCTACTGGTGGAAAGTCCGTGCGCGAAATTTCCGGCCACTGGGCGGTGTCAAAATCCGGAAAAAAAGAATCCCCATCGGGGCTCAGGGCGACCTGCGTAAGATAAATCCGATCAGCCTTCGTCATGGCCAGGTTAAATATTTCCGCCCCGCCAATAATCATGATTTCATCTGTCTCCAGGGTAATCGCAAGCCCTTGAGCAACAGACAGGGCCTGATCCAGATCATGCACAACATGGGCCCCTGCCGCTTTGTAACTGGTGTCACGGGTTATCACAACATGGGGGCGTCCCGGCAAGGGGCCGCCAAGAGATTCCCAGGTCTTGCGGCCCATGACCATTGGTTTGCCCATGGTTGTTTTCTTAAACAGTTTCAGATCACCGGGAATATGCCAGGGCAATCCACCATCCCGGCCAATGACGCGGTTTTCGCCCATGGCGACAACCAATGAGACGATCATCAGACAGCAACCGGGGCGGCAATGTGAGGCTCGCTCTGATAACCCTGAAGCTCAAAGTCATCAAAGGTGAACGAGAAAATATCTTTTACCTGGGGATTGATTTTCATGGTCGGCAAGGACTTGGGCGAGCGCGATAGCTGCAAATCCGTCTGTTCCACATGGTTGGAATATAAATGCACATCACCAAAAGTATGAACGAAATCACCTGCCTCCAACCCACATACCTGGGCCATCATCATGGTCAGCAGCGCATAAGAGGCAATATTGAAAGGCACGCCTAAGAAAAAATCCGCACTGCGCTGATAAAGCTGACAGGACAGTCGGCCATCGGCCACATAGAACTGAAACAGACAATGGCACGGTGGCAGGGCCATATTTTCAATATCAGCCACATTCCAGGCGCAGACAATCAGGCGGCGAGAATCAGGATTAGCCTTGATCTGTTTAATGAGGTCAGTGATCTGGTCGACCTTGCGACCATCCGGGGTTGGCCAGGAACGCCATTGATAGCCATAAACCGGGCCCAAGTTACCTTGTTCATCGGCCCATTCGTCCCAAATTCTCACACCATTGTCTTTCAGGTATTTGATGTTGGTATCTCCGGCAAGGAACCAAAGTAATTCGTGGATGATCGACTTCAAATGAAGTTTTTTGGTGGTCAGCACAGGAAAGCCATCATTTAGATCAAAACGCATCTGGGCACCAAACAGACTGCGCGTGCCAGTGCCAGTACGATCTTCCTTCAGTGTTCCGTGATGACGGATTTGGGCCATCAGGTCGAGATACTGTTTCACGGGCGAGTTTCCTTAAGCGATTCTACCTCCTAAAAATACCCCATCCCCGCCCCTTCCAATAGCGTTTCTTTCAGCTTATATTATGGGTGTCGGGCAACCGACTATAACGATAAACACTGTACGGAATAATCGTTACGGACCCGGGGGCAGTGCCC
>Ga0055584_100000060_pt1 | contig 94360 bp, 95 predicted proteins | sample OSDHelmetaG_FD_58716 | JGI IMG/M metagenome (GOLD analysis project Ga0055584, IMG submission 58716) | Pelagic marine sediment microbial communities from the LTER site Helgoland, North Sea, for post-phytoplankton bloom and carbon turnover... | ecosystem: Environmental > Aquatic > Marine >... | reverse complement strand
CTATCCTTAACCATTTCTGGCTCCAATGATAGGCAGTTACACAGATTTATTTACAGTCCCAGCCTGTTAAGCCACACTGGCTACGATGTACAGCTTTAGAAAACTCTGAATACACAAAGGTTAGTACTAAGTGAAAAATCAACTCAGTAAGCTCTTGCTCCTTATCTTGCTGGGTGACATTTTAACCAGTGCAAGCTTTGCACAGAGCCTCGATCCCTCGCGCCTAATTCATCGCGTCATCTCTTCGAATATTACAAACCAAGATTACAGACTCTTTATTGTCTTGCCAGAAGACTATAGCGCCTCCTCCGAGGAGTCCTATGATGTAGTCTACGCTCTCGATATAGATACAGCAGCCTCGACGCAACTAGTTCAATTCCAGAGAGCATTTGCGCAGCTACCCACTATCCCTGCGTTCATCCTGGTCGGGGTCGGTTTTTCTCCTGATGAGGAACATCGAGGTCTCAGAACGGCACACTTTTCACCATCCAACAATGAAGAGATAGACGAGGAAATTCTTGCCTTGTTCCCAACACTCTCAACATCGGCGAATGTAGAAAACTGGAGAAGTGGAAAAGCTCAAGAGTTTGCAGAGGTTTTGGGCTCAGAGATTATTCCGACTATCGAAGCTGACTTTTCCACCTCTGGCAGAGATACTGCCATGGGCGCGTCACTAGCAGGCCTATTCCTTACAGAAGTTCTCATTGAGCAACCTGAACTATTTGAGAACTACGTCATAACAAGCCCTTCGGTCTGGTGGAATGACTTTGAAATCTTTCAGAACAACAGCTCTCTCAACAGAGATGACTTGAGCGGCAGGGTTTACCTTTCTGTGGGTGGATTAGAGAATTCAGAGATGTTGGACTCGTACAATAGGCTTTCAGATGTTCTTGCGGAGAACGATTCTGCCAATCTACTGTTTAAGGCTGAACTCATTGCGGATCAGACGCATCAATCAGTTATACCCATCTCCTTTATGAATGGCCTCAACCATATATATTCAGATCCCGTTGATTAGGAGAATCTGAGGAGGCCAATATAGTTTGATTACTGCCATAGCTGATAAAATGTTGGGGACACCAAATATAGGACAACCACGGTGCTGTTGCCCTATAAACAAAGGTCTACGTGCTTCGAGGAATTATTTTGACTAATTATTGCTCCATGACTGGAAAACCTATTCACGGGCCATCAGATGCGATTTGGGAAGATGGGGAATGGGTAAGTTGGGAATGGATTAATGGACAATTGTACGAGCAAGAATTGGAGGGCCAGTATCCCAAAGCAGACCTAGAAGTCGCCAAGGTATTTGAAGACCTTGTAGATGTAGCCATCGAATACAAACACATTACAGGCCGCTATCTATCTATATTCGGAGAACTTGGCGAGCTGTTTGCAGAAATCACGTTTGGGATTCAAAGGCATAAACCGGGGACCCCAGGATCAGACGGACGAATTGGAAACGATTGGGTTGAAGTCAAAACAATAACTCCAGAGAAGAAGAATGAGAATGTCTTCGTAAAACGGGCAGGAAATTTCAATAAGCTCGTGGTAGTGAAGATAAGTGAAGATTTCGAGTTTGAGGCGAGGATGCTAGATCGAAGCGAGATGGCCAAAGGAAAAGGTAAACTAGCAAAGATTAGCTGGTCATCAATGAAGCCTCTCAAGTCGGACAGCAGAGGATCAAAGGGGTCGGGATCAAAGGGGTCGGAGTTGTTTGATCCTCAGCAGAATCTAGCTAAACACTTACAGGGATTTATTTAGATGAAGCTAATCTACACTTTGTTCATACTTAGCCTCATAGGCTTCTACTTCCTCGACGAAAGCGGTAGAAGCGCCCCTGCCCCTAGCACAGGAGTAGTGATTCCCCCCACCGTAGAGTCTCCAGCGCCTACGCCTGCGAGATCGGCGCCCGTAGCCAGCACCCAAGCTGAGTACACGCAGGCTAACGTAGGCCAGCAGATCCGCGGCTCCGGTTCGGTAGTACGCATCCTGTCCGACGACAACGCCGGCTCCAGACACCAGCGCTTTATTATTCGCCTGGCATCGGGGCAGACGCTGCTGGTCGCGCACAACATCGATCTCGCGCCGCGCATCGACGGCATAGCCGTCAACGATCGCGTCGACTTCTATGGCGAGTACGAATGGAACTCCCAGGGTGGCGTGGTACATTGGACGCATCATGATCCGGCCGGACGGCACACGGACGGCTGGCTGCGGAGCAAGGGCCGCACCTACCAGTAGTAAATCCTTTGATTCTCTACTGAGTAATAGTAGACGCCAATTGGGATTAGGCGAATGCCCTTGCCGGTATAGCAGAAACCGCTAGCACCACCAACGCACACAACACCGACTTCACTACACCGCCGTAGACAAAAGGTGCCACGCCAGTGAAGAACGCATCGATGGCACCCATGCTCAGTGCGAGCCACAACCAGCCCAATGCGAGTATCACCAGATGCGCCGCTAGCATATGCAGGCTAAGCAACCACAGCACATCCCTCTTACTAGCATGACGCAATACACCGCAAAGCGCGGCTGCCAACACGAAGCCAAGAAAATAGCCCGCGCTGCCGCCGGACAGAGTCGCCCAGCCGGAGGCGCCGTCGGAGTACACCGGCAGACCTACCACGCCCGCGAGTAGATACAGCAGTACCGCGATCGTACCTCGCACTGGACCTAGCAGACTGCCCGCGAGAAGCACGGCGATGGTCTGCGCGGTCTGGGGGATGTCGGTGCCCGGTAGGGGGAAGCTGAGTTGTGCCGACACGGCGATGAGCGCCGCCGCGAGCGGGGCGAGTGTCCATTGGAACGGGGTGTATTTCATTTGGATACTGCTGGTAATCGATTGAATGGTGATGCAGAAGTCGACTGTTCTATGCCGCCTGTACCGGTATGGAATTGACGACGCGCTCGATGGCGTTGTCTTCGCTGAGATAGACCAGGCTGGGTTTGAAGTTCTGCGCCTCGGCCTCGCTAAACTGCCCATAGGCCGCGATGATGATCTTGTCGCCGACCTGCGCCTTGCGTGCCGCGGCGCCGTTTAGCGAGATGGTGCCGGAGCCGGCCTCGGCCTGGATCACATAAGTGGTGAAGCGCTCGCCGTTGGAGACATTGTAGATGTCGATCTGCTCGAACTCACGCAGTCCGGCCAGTTGTATCAGGTCGGCGTCGATGGCGCAGGAGCCGTCGTACCACAGCTCGGCGTGGGTGACGCTGGCCATGTGGAGCTTGCCTTTTAATAATGTGATTTGCATGAATCCTTCCTCTGTCCTAATACCGACAATTCCTAGTCCCGATTGAAGGGGCTGTATTCTACTGAATCGTTAGGTGCTGACAAGGGCAGAGGCCAAATCAAAGTACTCCGACCCCTTTGATCGATGCTAAGCTTCGGGCATGAGTACGGAATTATCAGGCGGCCTGGTACACGCCCTACCCGCCGACCTAGTCAAGGCGCTAACAAAGACCAAGAAAGTCACCGTTCTGTGGGAGAGCCTGACGCCGATCGCGCGTAATGAGTTTATCTGTTGGGTCGAAGATGCGAAGCGCGCACAGACGCGGGAACGCCGCATCGTACGCACGGTGGAGGAACTGCTCGAGGGGCAGCGCCGCCCCTGCTGTTGGCCCGGCTGTATTCATCGCACGGACAAGAAGCCCAGTAAGTGGCAGCAGGATGTGTTGATCGATAAGAAAGCGAAGAAGCCCAAAACGTAACAAGCGAAGCGATGCAGGAAAATTTCGCGTCGCACGCCACTCTTGATCGTACAAAAATAACTAACGAGAGGCCGGTATGAAGATAACCTACTACTGCGCCATGAGCCGCGACGAGTTCATCGCGACAGAAGACGGTGATGTCTCCTTCCTCGACGACTTGGACATGGAAGAGTCCGGCGGCGGCTACGAGGCATTCTTCGCTACTGTCGATGGTCTGGTCATGGGCCGCGCCACCTACGATTTTATTTTCGACTACGGTTCCTGGCCCTACGGAGACATCCCCACCTGGGTAGTTACCAGCAAGAAGCTTGAAGCGCTCGAAGGCGCTATGCTCAGCGTAGTTGGATCGCTAGACGATTTTCTGGGCGAAGCCGCAGCCAAGGGCATGCAACACATCTGGCTGGTTGGCGGCGGCAAGCTGGCCTCAGCGTTTCATGCGCGCGACCTCCTCACCCACCTGAGTATCACCGAGATAGCCATCGAGCTTGGCTCGGGCATACCGCTGTTCTCCGATCACAGGCTGCAGAGCATGGAGACGCGCAGCGCGGAATCCACCCAGAGGAAGGGATACCGACAGCTGGAGATACAGCTCGCGCAATAGCGTCGCTGTTCCGCGAATCAAAGGAGTCGGAGTAATTTGATTTCGGCGATCGGCAAAGCAAACCGGAATCAAAGAAAATCAAATTACTCCGACCTCTTTGATTACTCTGGCAGGCCCAACACTACCAATTCTGGCGGCGAGCCTTGAACCGTCACGCCAATGAACTGCCTGCCCTCATTGAGAAACGTCACGGGCGGCCCGATGGCGCGACCCGGCAGCGCCACCTGCGCGAGTGTCTCGCCGGTTAATTTATCGCGAGCCACGAGTGGATAGACGTCATTCTCATCGGGGGCACTCTGTGCAGAGATGAGCAGGGTCGAGGTCAGTAACACCTGATCGCGCCCGCTTCCGAGGGGTGGCAGTTCGACACCCGCTAAGGCGGGATGACGGCGAACGCTCTGTGCACCGATGCCATTCGGTACTTGCCATAACATCTCGCCACTGTTGAGATCGATCGCGCTGATGCGCCCATAAGGCGGCTTGGTAAGGGGCAGCCCTCTGGGGCCCACGTTGGTGGTCACGTCGCGCACGAGGTTCAGCGTCGCATCATTCCGCTGGGGAATCGTCATGCCCGAACGGCTTGGTGTAGTGGATGAAGGGATGTACAGAATACCCGTCGTCGGGTCCGCCGCCGCGCCAGTCCAATTCGCGCCGCCAATATAGCCAGGCACGTTGATAGTCCCCAGATTGTCTTCCGTCGCCACCGAGGGCGGTGTAAACATCGGCCCAAACCGATGCTGCGATAGAATTTGCAAGGCCTGCGCCTGCAGCTCAGGCGTGAAGTCGATAACATCCTCTTCGCTCAGACCCTGCCGATCGAAAGCCGGTGGTTTGCTGGGGAATGGCTGCGTTGCCGATGCCCGTTCGCCCGGCACATCCGATGGAGGAACCGCGCGCTCTTCGATCGGCCACACCGGCACACCGGTAAGGCGATCGAACACGAAGACGAAGCCGTGTTTTGTCACCTGCGCTACGGCCTTGATCGGCTGACCGTCTACGGTGATGTCGATCAGGTTCGGCGCGGCAGGCGGGTCCGAGTCCCACAGATCGTGGTGCACCATTTGGAAGTGCCAGATCCGTTCGCCGCTGGCGGCGTCCAGCGCCACCAGGCTATTCGCAAACAGGTTGTCGCCCGGTCTGTGTACGCCATAGAAATCGTTAGTGGGAGAGCCAATCGGCAGATAGACGATGCCGGCTTCGGTGTCCGCACTCATCAGGGTCCAGACGTTGGCGTGTCCACTGTACTCCCAGGAGCCGTCTTCCCAAGTCTCGTTACCCAACTCGCCCGGCTGCGGAATCGTGTGAAAGGTCCAAACCAGTTCGCCGCTGTGAATATCGAATCCACGCACGTGACCGGGCGGCATTTCGCGGTAATAGGGCTGGTCCGTTATAGCGGAACCCACGACGATAACGTCACCGACGATGATCGGTGCCGATGTGACCGAGTAATTAATAGGCGGCCCACGTCGCGCGCGAGGTATGCCGGCAATCAGGTCGACCCGGCCGCCGACGCCGAATTCAGCAACTGCCTCGCCCGACAGTGCATCCACAGCGATCAGATAACCATCGCCGGTGCCCAATATCAGCCTTGCACTATCGCCCTCTGCCCAGTACGCCAGACCGCGATTGCTAAAGCCAAGCATCATGGTGGGTATGCCCGAGGCATAGGCGCGGGGATCGAAGCTCCACAGCGTTTCGCCGCTGCCGGCATCGATGGCGGCTACCTGCGACAGGGGCGTAGAAATATAGAGCCGGCCATCCACCGCGATGGGCGCGGCTTTTAGGCCGTTTATGGCGACCTCGGGCACATCGTTCGGTACTTGCAGATTGGGGTATTCGAGTTTGAGCTGATCGAGATCGAAGCGTGCGTCGATCGACTGCCATCGCCACTTCACCTCCAATTGCTCGAAGTTACTGCGATCGATCTGGTCGAGATTGGAATATTTTGTGCTGCCGCTATCGGCGCCGAAATAGCGCCATTCGCCAGTGCGCATGCCGGACTGGGCCGAGGCATTTGAACAGACGGTCAACAGCAGTGCTAGGACTAACTTGTGCGCGTTCACGGAGCCAGCTTAGTGCAAACTGGCTCAGGAATAAATGGGATCAATCAATAATAGGGGCATGCGAAACGCATCGCTGTGTTCGCTACTGCCCCTATTGCCCCTATTGCCCCTATTCGCTGATTTCGGTGCCAGGGAGTAGCCCTGACAGACTGCAGGACTAAGCTTGTGTAACGAGCTCCTCCAGCCGATCGAGGGTCTGCGTGAAGCCCTCCTCCATGCCCATTTCCAGCACCTGCTTCAGGGCTTCTGGTGTGTCGTAGGCCGATGTACTTACCAGATGGGTGCGCCCTCCCTCTTCCGTTAACACGAGGGTCGTGTGAGAAATGGGCATGCCCGGCACGGGCTCGGCGTTCTCGTTGCAGAATTCGTCATCGAAGGACATTGAATCCTGTGGCGTGATCGCTGTGTAGGTCGCCTTGCCCCAGCTCTCCATGCCGAAGTAGTCGCCTTGTGCTTTGTCCACGCAGCGCATACAGTAATGCCAATACCCGCCTACCTTAAACTCCAGGGTCTTGATCTCGGTTTCCCAGCCGTTAGGACCCCACCACTGAGCCAGAAGCTCGGGCTTGCTGTAGGCATCCCAAACTTTCGCCTTAGGTGCGCCGAATGTGCGTTTTACTACAAGTGTCTTCTGATCGTCTTTGACTGTGAATGTGGTTTTACTCATACCTCTTCCCTACCTTGCTCCAATAATAAATCCAGCTTGTCGAAACGATCGCTCCACAGCTGCGCATAGCGCTCAATATGCTGCCGGGCGACATCCAACATGCCGGGGACTATGATAACGACCTGCTCTTTCCCCCTGCGACGCTTGCCTACCAGCCCCGCACTCTCCAATACCTTGATGTGCTTGGAGATGGCGCCGAAGGTGAGCTTGTGGTGTTCGGCGATCTCGCCGATGCTGAGCTCCTGCTCGGCAACACGGGCCAGAATGCCCCGACGCGTAGTGTCGGACAGCGCAAAGAAGAGTCGATCGAGTTGTAAATTTGATTCTACCATTTGGTAGAATGATGGCCGTTTCCTGCCTCGATGTCAACAGCGCCCCTGCATCCGCGAGCAGCAAATCTTGTTCTCGAAGCCCAATGCATTGCATCCCCTGCCAACTCGGCTTCTGCATTCCTATTTACGGCGGTTAATGGTAGTTTCACTCTCTGCTTTTGGTATTTCTGAGAGCCGGTATTACCCCAAGAATAATCGAGTCAAGAGGTAGCTATGAAACTCGGCCATAACGCAATTTCCAGGTTAAGTACGTCCTTCGTTTGCACACTCGTCCTGCTGTTTTCTGCAGGCGCAGTGGCACAGACGGAAACATTTAGAGCAAGACTCTCGCCTATGCCCACTACCCCACAGACGGTGACTACGATCACCGGCGAGGGCGAGGTGATTCTGACCCTGAGCGGCAATACGCTGACCGTCGCGGGTAACTTCGCAGGCATGAACTCGGCGGCTACCATGGCCCATGTGCACAATGGCCCGCCCGCGCAGCCGGGTCCGGTGGTGCATACGCTGGAGGTCACCAAGATGCCAGCGGGTGAGGTCAGCGCCACGCTCGAGCTAAGCGACGAGCAGGTCAGCGCGCTGCGCAGCAATGAACTCTACGTGCAAGTACACAGCGAAACGAATCCGCCGGGCGAGCTACGCGGCTGGATCTTTGCCAGAAATTAATCGAGGTTAAACATGAATTTATTTAATAAGAAGAACGCGCAATTAACTCTCGGCTCCGCCCTAACACTCCTGCTCGTCGCCTGTGGCGGCGAGAGCACGCAGCAGGCCACCGAGCCGCAGGCGGTTGCCGCGGTAACATTCAATTCTCAGGCCGAAGATGGCGCGAACGCCTTCGCGAGCAACTGCGCCGCCTGTCACGGCGTCAATCTCGAGGGCACGACACTAGGGCCGATCCTCTCCGGCAACTCCTTCGTGCAGCGCTGGGGCACACAGACTCCGCAGCTACTGCTAAACAATATTCAGGCGAATATGCCGCCGGGTGGCAACGAGGGCATCAGCGACGAGGACTACATCAACATCGTCGCCCACATACTGTCCAGTAACGGCGTCGATGGTGTCGCCGAGGCGCTTACCGCCAGCACCGATTTCCAGATTGCGGACAATATCTCGCGCGTCGTCGCGCAGCGACAACGTCCGGAACCGGAGCCGCCGCAAGGTGTAACCGTCGCCGGCACGGTGGAGAACTTCACGCCGATTACCGATGCCATGCTGGAGAATCCAGACCCGGCCGACTGGCCCATGCATCGCCGCAACTACTATGGTCATAGCTTCAGCCCGCTGGATCAGATCAACACCGACAACGTCGGTGGCATGACGCTGGAGTGGGTGTGGAATATGCACGAAGGCGATTCCGAACCGGCGCCGTTGGTTTACGACGGCATCATGTACCTGATCAATCCCGGCAACGTGATTCAGGCGCTGGACGCCGCCACCGGCGAGCTGATCTGGGAGAACTGGGCTGGCCCGGCGAACCGTCAGGACATGCGCAACATCGCCATCTATAACGACAAGATCATTCAGGCTACTACCGATGCGCGACTGGTCGCGCTGGATGCGCGTACCGGTGAGCAGGTGTGGGAGACCGAGGTCGCCGATGCGACGAAGGGTTTCTCCAACTCCAGCGGCCCCATCGTGGCCGACGGCAAGGTCATACTCGGTCTTGCCGGCTGCGCTAGATACATTCCCGAAGACTGTTACATCAGCGCGCACGATGCCAACACCGGCGAGCTGGAGTGGCGCTTCAACACCATCGCCAAGGCGAACGAGCCCGGCGGCGACACCTGGGGCGATCTGGCGGACGTATTCCGCGCCGGTGGCGAGACCTGGATTACCGGTAGCTACGATCCCGACCTCAAGCTGACTTACTGGGGCACGGCGCAGCAGAAGCCCTGGGTTCCGGTTAGCCGACACCTGACTATCGACGATGTCGGCCTGTTCACCAACTCCACGGTTGCGGTGAATACTGACAGCGGCGAACTGGACTGGTTCTTCCAACACGTGCCCGCCGAGGCACTGGACCTGGATGAGGTGTTCGAGCGCATCCTGGTGAATCGCGGCGATGAGAAGTATGTGTTCTCGCTGGGCAAGTACGGCATCCTGTGGAAGAACGACCGCGTCACTGGCGAGTTCGAGGCCTACAAGGAGACGGTATTCCAGAACGCCTTCACCGACATCGATGAAGAGACCGGCCTCGTCACCTACCGCGAAGACATCCAGAACGCGAAGCTGAACGAGTGGACCTCGGCCTGCCCGAGCAGCGCCGGCGGTAAAGACTGGCACTCCATGACCTACCACCCGCCGACGGGCACCATGATCGCGCCGCTGAGCCAGACCTGTCTGGAGAACGCGGCACGCGAGGTGGCGCTGGTGCAGGGTGGCGGTGGCCTCGCGGCTAGCCGCAAGTTCTTCGAGATGCCGGGCACCGATGGCAACCTCGGCAAGATCGGCGCCTACAACGTGGACACCATGGAAGAAGTGTGGAGCTATCAGCAGCGCGCCTCGTTCCATACCGGCACGATGTCCACGGCGGGCAATCTCGTCTTCGTCGGCGATCTCGACCGCCGCTTCAGAGCCTTCGACGTCACTACCGGTGAGATCGTGTGGGAGACTCGGCTCGGCACCTCGGTGCAGGGCCACCCGGTTTCCTTCGCCGTCGACGGCAAGCAGTATATTGCGGTAACCGCCGCGCTCGGCGGTACTAGCCCGCGTACGGTGCCGGGTGTAATTCTTACAGAGATACAATATCCACGCTGGGGTAATGCTGTATACGTCTTCAGTCTGCCAGACTAAGGCCTAAACCCGCAGCACCTCACTCGAGGCCGGCTCCGTGTTCGACGGGGTCAGCCTCAAGTATCTCCCACCCCCGCACCACCAGTTGGCACTACCTCTACACAGGAGACCTGTCATGGCTCGCCGTTATGACGAATTGACCCCAGAGCACATCGAGTTCATCCAACAGCAGAAGCTGTTCTTCGTCGGCACCGCTGCTAACGATGGCACTATTAATGTTTCGCCGAAGGGCTACGACAGCCTGCGCGTGCTATCGCCGAACCGCATTGCCTGGATGAACATCACCGGCAGCGGCAACGAGACTGCAGCCCATCTCGCGCAGAACGACCGCATGACGCTGATGTTCTGCGCCTTCGACGGCAAGCCCAAGATCCTGCGCCTGTACGGCAAGGCGGTAGCCGCCCATCCGCGCGACAACGCGTGGAGCGAGCTCGCCGACTTGTTCGAGCCCCATGTGAGCGCCAGGCAGTATGTCGATTTTAGTATCGAACTCGCCCAGACCTCCTGCGGCTTCGGCGTGCCCTTCTATGACTTCAGTGGCGAGCGCGATAACATGGATCGCTGGCTCGCGGCCAAGGGCGACACCGATATAGAAGAGTACTGGCGCGAGAAGAATCAGCTAAGCCTGGACGGCCTGCCCACCCATATTCTTGAGAACGACTAAGACGGACATAACTCATGAACGATGAAACGAACGATTCAGAGGAGACCACCGAGGCGCAGCCCTCGAATATAGGCCGCATCGAGTGGATGGACCTCACGGTTAACAACGCCACTCGCGTCAGAGACTTCTATAAGTCGGTAGTGGGCTGGAAGAGCAGCGACGTAGACATGGGACACTACAGCGATTTTAATATCACGCTGCCAGACACGGGCGACACCATCGCCGGCGTCTGTCACGCGCGCGGCAGCAATGCGAATCTCCCCAGTCAGTGGCTGGTCTATGTGCGCGTCGAGAGCGTCGCCGACAGCGCGGCGCAGTGCACGAAACTGGGCGGTCAGGTGCTGGACGGCCCGCGGCGGATGGGCGGCAGCAATTTCTGTGTCATCCAGGACCCGGAAGGCGCGGTGATGGCCTTGATCTCGAGTTAAGCCCGTGCGGACCCTAAGGGGAAGCTGTCATTGTGGTGCAGTACAATTCGAGGTGCGGACCGAGTCGGGTCCAGAGCGGCTGAAACGCTGCGATTGTTCCCTGTGTACCAGAAGGGGTGCGATCATGGCATCGGCGCGGCTGGCAGACCTCACAGTTACCAAGGGCGAGGACAAGCTTAGCCTGTACCGCTGGAACACTGGCAAAGCGCGCCACTATTTCTGCTCGGTCTGCGGCATCTACACGCACCATCAGCGCCGCAAGGCACCGGACGAGTTTGGCTACAATATTGCCTGTATAGCAGGCATCGAGATTGAGAGCCTGGGTGAGATCCCCATGACAGACGGCATCAGCATGAGCGTCGAGATTAAAAATTGAATCAGTTGGAAGCACCATGAACGGACAGGTTGAAAATATCTACATCACCCCGGTACGGCGAGAGAAGCCCCAGGCCGAGGCGCTGGTACAACTCGAGGCGGGCAAAGGCATCAAAGGCGATCGCTATCACGCGCGATCCGAAGCATTGATCGCCGCGGGCGATGCCGTGCAATCGAACCATATTAGCCTGATCGCCAAGGAAGAGCTCGACACCTTCCTCGAACGTAACGAGGCGACTATCGACTACGGCGATTTTCGGCGTAACGTCGTCACCAGCGGCATCGATCTCTACGGCCTGATCGGCAAGCAATTCAGACTGGGCGAGGCACTCTGTCAAGGCGTCGAAGACTGCGCCCCCTGCGCCTTCCTCGCCGCCGCTGTCCACCGCGCTGTATTGCCGGAGCTGGAGAAGAAGGCAGGACTTAGGGCCATCATACTCGAGGGCGGCGAACTGAAGGCCGGCGATGCCATTACGGCCATAGGAGAATAGGTATGAACTTCTCTTCTGCGCTGAGAGACAACCTTAAACGCCGGCCGCACTGGATGAATGCACTGATGCTGTTCTGCGCCTATATGACCTTCATCTACCTACCCTGGGATGTACTGCTCAAGCCGCTAGCCGAGGATCAGGAGGTGTGGTTCGGGCTGCTGTTCACCGGCTGGGCGGCGAAGCTGGGCGGCGTGCTGCACTGGTTTGTCTACGGCGCAGGGCTCTGGGGTTTCTGGAAGATGCGCCCGTGGATGTCGCTAGGGGCCTCCCTCTATGCGGCCCAGATCGCGCTAGGCATGTTCGTGTGGAGCTATCTGGATGCGCGTGGCAGCGGCGCAGTTAGCGGTCTGCTCGTGGCGATGCCGTTCCTGATCCTGGCTGTTCTGTTGTGGCGATCAAAGCACTTTAAACCATCGGATCAACCAACAAATTCCGCCGAGCCTACATGAGGCGCAAGCATCTCCTCTTTAGTCTCGCTCTCGCTGTACTTTCGAGTAGTTTTGTAACTGCGCAGGAAGATACGCCTTACATCTTTATACTCGGCGTGGCACAGGATGCCGGTTTTCCTCAGATCGGATGTTATGCCGAACACTGCCTGCCGGGCTGGGAGAATCCGGACCTTAGGCGCGGCGCTACATCGCTAGGCGTGATCGATCCTGCCGCGGGCCAGAAGTATCTGTTCGAGGCCACACCGAACGTTCCCGAGCAGCTCTATGCGCTGGACAACGAGGCGCCGAACGATCGCTTCGATCTGGCAGGCGTTTTCCTTACCCATGCTCACATCGGCCACTATGCGGGGCTGATGTTCTTCGGTCACGAGGCAATGGGTAGTTCTAGCCAGGACGTCTACGCAATGCCGCGCATGGGTGAATTTCTGCGCCACAACGGTCCATGGAGCCAGCTGGTCGAGTTTGAGAATATCCGACTTCAAGAATTACAGGATCAACGCGTCGAATCTTTCGCGAATGTGCAGGTCACACCCTTTCTCGTTCCGCACAGAGACGAGTTCTCCGAGACTGTCGGCTATGAGATTGCGGGTCCGAACAAGAAGGCCGTCTTCATACCCGATATCAATAAGTGGTCGGCGTGGGATATAGACCTCGTTGAATTGCTGCGCTCGGTTGACTATGCCCTGCTCGACGCCACCTTCTACGCTGACGGCGAGTTGCCCGGGCGCGACATGTCGCAGATTCCCCACCCCTTCGTATCAGAAACGATGGCGGCGCTCGATGCCCTGCCGCCGTCGGAGCGTGCGAAAGTATGGTTTATCCATTTCAACCACAGCAACCCATTGCTGAATGAAAGCAGCGAGCAGAGCCAGTTCGTTAGTTCGCAAGGATACAATGTCGCCAAGGAGGGTGTGCGACTGCCTCTTTAGCTCCCTGTGCGCAGTTTCTCCAGCGCTTCCCAGCGCTCGAATGCCTGCTCCAGCTGACCCTGCACATCCGCCACCTGCTTTAGGGTCTCTTCCACCGATTTTCCGCCGTCGTCCTTCTCGTAGAAATCGGCGCTGGACATGATCTGCTCTAGCTCGGACTGGCGCGCCTCTAGCTCTTCGATCAAGGCGGGCAAGGCGTCCAGTTCTCTCTGGTCTTTGTATGAAAGCTTCTTGGACGGTGTCTTGTTCGGCGCTGCATCATGCGCCGGTTTCGCTTCCGGCTTCGCGCTAGCCTTCTTACTTTCGCTCTCGCTGGACTCGAAACTGAACAGCTCATTACCGCGGCGCGACCAGTCACTATAGCCGCCAACGTATTCGTTGACGATGCCATCGCCCTCGAACACCATGAGGCTTGTTACGACGTTGTCCATGAACTGCCTGTCGTGGCTGACTAACAAGACGGTCCCTTCGAACTTCAGCAAGATATCCTCCAACAGCTCAAGCGTCTCGATATCCAAATCGTTAGTCGGCTCGTCCAGCACCAGCACGTTGGCTGGACGACTGAACACCTTCGCCAGTATCGCGCGGTTCTGCTCGCCGCCGGAGAGCGCCTTCGCCGGCGTGCGAATCCTGTCCGGCGTGAACAGGAAATCGCTGAGATAGCTGATGACGTGTTTGCTCTTGCCGTTGATCTCGATATAGTCCTGACCGCCGCTGACGTTGTCGATCAGGTTCTTGTTCATGTCGAGGTGCTCGCGCAACTGATCGAAGTAGGCGACCTCCATCTTCGAGCCGTGTTTGACCTTGCCCTGCTGCGGCGTCAGCTTGCCCAATAGAACCTTTAGCAGCGTAGACTTGCCCGCGCCGTTCGCACCGACGATACCGATCCGGTCGCCACGCATGACGGTAGTCGTGAAGTCGCGAAGCACCACGCGCTCGTCGAAGCTGTGACTGATGTTTTCCAACTCGGCGACGATCTTGCCGGAACTCTCCGCACTGTTTAGTTTGAACTTGGCATTGCCCTGCAGCTCGCGGCGCTCGCCGCGTTCCCGACGAAGAGCCTCCAGCGCACGGACGCGACCCTCGTTGCGTGTGCGGCGCGCCTTGATGCCCTGACGAATCCAGACTTCTTCCTGCGCCAACTTCTTGTCGAATAGTTTGTTCGCCTTCTCTTCGCTGGCGAGTTGCTGCTCGCGAAAATCCAGAAACTTCTGAAACGTGCCTTCGAACTCGTAGAGATGGCCGCGGTCGATCTCGACGATCTTGTTCACCACGTTCTGCAGGAAGGTCCTGTCGTGGGTAACGAGTAGCACCGCGCCGTTATAGTCCTGCAGTTGTTTCTCCAGCCACTCGATCGCCGGCACGTCCAGGTGGTTGGTCGGCTCGTCCAGCAACAGAAACTCCGGCTCCCTGACCAGGGCGCGTGCCAGGGCTACGCGCTTGCGCCAGCCACCGGAGAGTTGCGACATGAGTTTATCCGCAGGCAGTTGCAGCTGCGTTATCACGGTGTCGACCTTCTGCCCGAGACTCCAGCCGCCCTTCGCCTCGAGCGCACCCTGCACGCGTTCGAGCTTCTTCATGTCGGCGTTCTCGTAGTCTGCGATCAAATGGTGGTACTGCTTGAGCAGTTCGCCAACCTCGGCCAGCCCGCCCGCCACCATATCGTAGACGGACTGTTCGTCGGCTTCGGGTAGTGACTGTTCCAACCACGCGATCTCGACGCCAGGCCGCAGCCAGCGTTCGCCGCTATCCGGCTGCATGGATCCAGCGATCACCTTCATGAACGTCGTCTTGCCCGCGCCGTTACGGCCTAGCAATCCGATCTTACTGCCCTTCTTCAGGGTGAAGTCGACCTCGTCGAGGAGAATGTGGGTACCGAAATTGAGTGAGACTTTATCGAGACGGACTAGCGGCATGGCATGACTGCTTTTGGGCGACACTGGTTGAAATGGGCGGCCATTCTACATCATCGCCCGCAATAAAACGCATAGCACGATTGCACAGTAGGCGATGAGCGAGTCGGAGGAAAGTAGCCATTTTAACCAACTCGCAGCGCAGATCCGAGGTACCACCTATTTTTTATTCAATAGTATCAATGACTTAATACTTGGTATGGAAGCTGCATTATTCAACGAACCGGCAGCCGACATACGACTCGGCGCCATCGAATATGCCACATTGGAGGTAAGTACTGTGAACTCGGAAAAATCGAAACATCAGGCCATGCCGCTCTTGCTGAAGGGGCTCTGCCTGGTCTTGGTGGGACTCTTCGTATTGCTCGGCATCGTAGGGCTCGTGCTGCCCATCATACCCGGCATACTGTTCCTGTTTCTCGCCGCGTTGTTGTTGGCGAAAGTCTCCAGTCGCTTCGATGCCATGCTGAATCGAAACCGCGAGATGCGCTACTGGCGCCGCCGCTGGGACACGACTAGCGCGCTGCCCTTGATGCAACGCGTGAAGCTATCCTTCTGGGTGATCGCGCGCGCCGCCGTGAACGGCGTCGAGGCCGCGGTAACTTCGCTGAGCAAGACTCGCGCGAAGGGATCGTAGCTATCGGCTGACATAATTGCGCAGCCGTCAGCCTCTGGACGCACTATGGAATAAATCCAGTTTTCTGATTACTATCTGTCATCGAAATGTTACCCGGTAATAGCTGCCAATGATGACTCAAAGAACAACTGTGATATTGCCTAACAAGACATATCTTGCTCTACCCTTATTTGCATTGATCCTCTCATTTAGCACGGCGGCCTTGGCGCAAGATGCGCTTCAGTCGCGTCCGGAATGGGCTCAGTTCTTCGAGAAGTACGATGCGATCGGCACCATGGTTGTCGTCGACGAGAGAGTCTCACCTTCGCGTAGCTCTGCCTACAATGTGTCCAGAGCGGAACAACGCTTCTCGCCCGCCTCAACCTATAAAATTCCACACGCCCTCTTCGCACTCGATGCTGGCTTGGTTACCGACGAATTTCAGACCTTCGAGTGGGACGGCGCGGTACACTCCTACGCGCCGCAGAATCAGGATCAGAACCTGCGCTCGGCGATGCGCAATTCGGCGCTGTGGGTCTTCGAGATCTTTGCTGCCGAACTGGGTGAAGCCAAGTCCCGTGAGTATCTACAGAAGATTCAATACGGGAATCAGGACCCTGGCACGGATGCAGGCGCCTACTGGGTAGAAGGAGACCTCGCCGTCTCTGCGACCGAGCAGGTCGCCATGCTGCAGCGCCTGTACAGAAATGAATTGCCTTTTAGCGTCGAGCATCAGCTACTCGTGAAGGACGTACTGATTAACCAAGCCGAGAAGGATTGGATCCTGCGGGCGAAGACTGGCTGGCAGAGCGTCTACGGCTGGTGGGTAGGATGGGTCGAGCGAGTGGACGGGCCCGTATTCTTCGCTCTGAACATCGACACGCCGAACGGCATGGCGGATGTGTACAAGCGCGAGGCGATCGCCACCGAGGTGCTCAGATCTATTCAGGCCCTACCCTAGGGCTAGGCATAGACTTGAGGCGACAGAGATTCTATTCTTGCTGATCCTGTAGTTGATCAGAACAAGAACAAGGAATCTCAGATGAAGCCCCTAAAGCACCTGCTCGCCCTACTCCTCAGCGCCGCCTCACTCTCGGCCGTCGCCGACACCAGCGCATTGTTTATCGGCAATAGCTTCACCTACGGCTACGGCTCGGCCGCCCGCTACTACCGCGCCGACTCCGTGACCGACCTGAATAACGAGGGCATCGGAGGCGTACCCGCATTGTTTAAGTCCTTCGCCGATCAGGCGGGCCTCGACTACGACGTCTACCTCGAGACGCGCGGCGGCAGCGGACTGGATTTTCATCTGGAGAATAAACTCGGCGTGATCGGCCGGCGCCCCTGGGATCAGGTGGTCATGCACGGCTATAGCACGCTCGACAGTAACAATCCCGGCGACCCGGCCGTGCTGATCGACACCGCCGCGCGCATGGCCGAGTTCCTTCAGGATTTGAACTCCGAGGTCGAGGTCTTCCTCACCGCGACCTGGTCGCGCGCGGACCGCGTCTATCGCTCCGACAGCCCCTGGCGCGACACGCCTATCGCGCAGATGGCGCAGGATATTCGCGCAGGCTACGACAGGGCGGCCATGGCCGATAGCATTAAAGGCGTAAACGGCGTCGGCGAGGCTTGGAACCGTGCGATGGAAAGCGGCGTCGCCGATCCGAATCCCTATGACGGCATCGAGGTCGGCAAGGTCGATCTATGGACCTGGGACCATTACCACGCCAGTAGCTATGGCTACTATCTGGAAGCGCTGGTGGTGTTTGGCAACCTCACCGGCCTCGACCCGCGCTCACTCGGCGAGAACGAATGCTCCGCCTACGAGCTTGGGATGTCGCGCGACGAGGTCAGAGGTCTGCAGCAGGCGGCCTTCGATCAGCTCGCCTTTGAAGGCAAGGTCTCGGCTGCGCCCCTAGTGTTGCCCAGGCCGGCTGCTCCCGAACGCTGCGCAGACGTTCGCTAGCGAACGGTTCAAAGTTCACAATCAAGCCTTGCAGGGCGAGCGATGCCTTGAGTTTTATGGAGACCGTCATGGGATATGGATCGAAGTCACTCGCCGCTTTGCTGGTCGTAGCGAGTATCACCGCACTGCCGACTGCCAGCGCGCAGAAGCAACCGAACATCGTCCTAATCCTGGCGGACGATCTTGGCTTCACCGATATCTCACCCTTCGGTGGCGAGATAGACACACCCAACATCGCCGAGCTCGCGCGGTCTGGCCTCTCCTTCACCAACTATCACACGGCCGGTAGCTGTGCACCAGCGCGGGCGATGCTGCTGACCGGCGTCGACAGCCACCGCAATGGCGTGCCGAACATCCCCGAGGCCCTGCCGCCGGAACAGCAACAGCACGAGAATTACCTTGGCGTGCTCAACGACAAGGTGGTCACACTCGCAACCATGTTGCAGGCTGCGGGATACCATACCTATATGACTGGCAAGTGGCACCTTGGCCACACCCCCGAGCTACTACCCTCCGCTCGCGGCTTCGATCGCACCATCGCCATGGCGGACACCGGCGCCGATAACTGGGAGCAGCGGCCCTACCTGCCTATCTACGAACAGGCGAACTGGTACGCGGACGGGCAGCGGCACACGCTGCCGGACGACTTCTATTCCTCGGAGTACTTCATCGACAAGACCATAGAGTTCATCGATGGCAACGCGGCCGACGATGAGCCTTTCTTAGCCTATATACCGTTTCAGGCCGTACACATGCCGGTTCAGGCGCCGCGGGAATTCTCCGACAAGTACAAGGGCGTCTATGACGAGGGCTGGGCCGTCATGCGCGCGAAGCGGCACCGAGCCGCGATCGCGGCGGGCGTCGTACCCGCGACCAGTGAGGCCGTGATTACTCCCGGCACGCTGGAGTGGGATAGTCTGACCGCCGAGCAGAAGATTCATCACGCCCGTCGTATGGAAGTCTATGCGGGCATGGTCGATGCAATGGATATGCACATCGGCAGGCTGATGAACTATCTCAAGGAGATCGACGAGTTCGACAACACTTTGTTCATCTTCACTTCGGACAATGGGGCCGAGGGCTCGAATCTGGTCAACGTCGAAGGAGAGTCGATGCTCGCCAACTGGTTCGATAGGGTGGGCTACAACTCGGATCTCGAGACGCTGGGCGAGGCGGGCTCGTTCAATGCCATCGGGTCCAATAACGCCACCATCGCTGCTTCGCCGCTGGCCTATTACAAGTTCTACGCCAGCGAGGGCGGCCTGCGCGTGCCTTTAGTCGTTTCCGGCCCCGGTATCGATCGACGTGACGAGATGACGGACGAGTTCGTGTTCGTTACCGACCTGATGCCCACGCTGCTGAGCCTCGCCGGAGTCGAGCAACACGCGGGGGAATGGGGAGGCAAGACTATCGAAGCTATCATCGGCACAGATTTTTCTAGCTTCCTGCGCAGTGAGGCGTCAAGCATACATACCGAGTCAGAGGCGATCGGCTACGAGCTAGGGGGCAACCGCGCATTGTTCAAGGGCGACTACAAGATCGTCTTCAACCGCAGTGCCACAGACGATCAGAACTGGCATCTGTTTAATATCAGGACAGACCCCGGCGAGGCCCATGACCTGGCGAACGAAGAGCCGGAACGATTCGCAGAGATGCTAGCCGACTACGAGGAATACGCGAGCAGCAATAATGTGCTGCCTATGCCCGAGGGCTATGTTCAGAGAAGGACGATCTTCAGCGGCGCGTCGAACTAGGCGGATCTATGGCTGAGTAGACGTAGCAGGGGTTTAGTCCAGCGTCTGCCAACTGTTACGATCAACATTCGAGCGAACCGCCGCCTCGATAAAGCGCATGCCGCGGAATCCCTCATCAATACCCGGCACGAGCAGTGCATCGGGGTCGAATGCCTTGCACTGACGAATCAAGAACCTCTCAGCTAGCACCCAACTCCCTCAAACCTCTCCTTACTCCCTGTATCAGGCCATTTGCTCCGACTAGCCGACTGCGCTCTGAAGCGAAGCTATCGAAAAACTATTGACAAATACCACGATTTTCATCACATTCGTAGATTGACGACTCACGGAGATGGCGGGAACACAGTCCCCGCTTTCAACCGCTCACTAGAACAAAAACAGGAGCGTCTATCATGGCAACGACTACCGATCTAGACAAGGTGGAAACGATGCTGCTGCAGCAGGCCACTGCTCAGGGCACCAAACTCGATACCGACTTTATCGAACTCGTGCGTCAGGACATCACCATTCTTGAATCTGACCCCGCATCTTCCCCAGACCTGACACAGGAGCTTACTCGAGCTGCTGAAAAACTCATCATCGCATCGCCACAGAAGCACCTTGACAAGCAAGCGCTCATAAACTTTAAGTACAGCGCCTTTGACTGCAAACACGCGTACGCGTGTGACTGTTGGAAAAAGCTGGGTCTGAAAGGCTTGCACAATGAGTGAAAGCAGCGACGGCAACGCTGAGGACGACGACGCTTCTCGCGCCGCTGAGTTAGAGCAGATCGCGCAGGATTTGGAAGCGCGCATCTTGTACCGATCTGAAAGCGGCGCGTTCCCTAGTACCGATTCCAATAGAAGCGAGCTAATTCATACCATTGCGGAGGCACGCGAGAACTCCGATGCTGGCAAATTCAACGCCGCCCGCGAACAACTTCTTGAAGTATCGGTGGCACTAGCTGATGTCATTCGCAACAAGAGTTTCGCCTGGCGCGCCACACATATCTGGGGCTTTATACCCTTCTTCTATTTTCTTGCTCTCGGCATAACGACGCTGTACGTGATGTACCGCTACTCGGATGAGATTCTCGAGATTGATCTGCTTTATGTACCTTTTACCGCAGTACTCTTCGCATTTCTGGGCGGAATTCTGCGTGGATTGTGGTGGCTAAGCCTAAAAGTACAGCGCAAGGAGTTCCGTCCCCAATTTACCATGCCATACGTAGCTGGTCCGTGGACCGCCATTATTCTTGGCATGCTTGTCTATTTGATTATTACATCTGGTCTATTGCTGCTAACTGAAGAGTCTGCCGCATTAAATGAAGCTGCCCTCTACACATTTGTGTTCATTGGAGGGTATTCCTGGGAATGGGTGATTGAACTGATAGAACGCGTTAAGAGTGGCAGACAGTAAATTGAAAGCCCACCGCAATAATATGCAATTGCCCGCCTGCACACATCTTGTTTGTGTGTTGATGCTCAGTTGGATAGGGGTAGCTTGCACTGTGGTAGAAGTTCGCAATAGCGAGAATGGAACTGTGATCGAGCGCAGCTTTGGCTTAGGAAGTGTGCAAATTGATTCGCCAAGAGGAGCAACTGTTTCTCGAATTCGTTCGCTTGGCTACGGTGTCGATCCAGTGGGATACGGTATTGGCTATCGACGTAACACTATCGCCACATCGGACGGGAGTTGTCGTCTGATTGTATGGGTAGAACGTGGCACTGATGTTGAGGAATTAAGTACTGCACTACAGAAGATTGAGTCTGCTTGTGTAGTGGTCGACGAATAACCTAAAACACAACCTTACCGAGGATAATAATATGAAAAAGAGTTACTTGATAGCATCATTAGCCCTACCGCTCATCCTAAGCAGCTGCGCGAAAAACCAACATATGCCACTCATCTTTGGACAAAGCCAGACGGTGGGAATTTCTATTGGTGCCAGCACCGCTGATCAAGGTGCAGATTTCACACTGGGCTATGAAGACAAGAACATTGCGCTGGTTCCTATAGCAATCTCCGATAAGGACGGCAATATGCAGTATGTTGGTTCGAGTATTACCGATGAGAATAACAATGATGTGTTTGAAGATGCCTATTCAGTGCTCGGACAATTCAAAGTGCAGACTAGCACAAACGCACAAGGCAACGCTGGCCTGGGTAAATTCTTCGCGACGGGAGGTGCAGCAAAGACTTTGGCTGACGGCTTTAGTTGCCAGCTCGCCCCAAATTCAACTGGATGCAATGCTGCAAACCAAGGCCAATAAGCAGGGTCCTTCTCTAATCGGGAGTACAATAGATGCCAACAACAAAAAAGAATGTGAAGGCGAAGAAAGCGCCCAGTGCAAAGAAAGCGCCCTCGACCAAAAAAGCACCCAGCGCAAAGAAAGCACCGTCGGCTAAAAAAGCACCCAGCGCTAAGAAGGCACCGTCGGCCAAAAAAGCACCCAGAGTAAAGAAGGGGCCTTCGGTCAAGAAGGTACCCAAGGCTAAGAAGGCGGGACGCGCAAGGAAGGCGACGCCTGCCAGGAAAGCTACTAAAGCGAGAAAGGGACGTAAGGGTTAAGTGCTTGATTCGAAGCGCTAGATTAGATCACTGAAATGTTTTACTAACAAATGCGGCCCTAAATCATCCCTAAGAAGCATAGTTCATATTGAGCATTTGCGAAGGTACTAGAAATACTATTGTGCCTAGGCTTAGCCGTCCAAGCAGGTTCTGGAGCCGCATCTCCTAGTAAATAGCTAGATTTTCTAACGCAGCTCGCACCAGATATTGCCTTCCAAATTGGAGCGAACCGCCGTCTCGATGAATCGCATACCGCGAACGCCCGCATCGATACCTGGTATTAACAGCACATCGGATTCACTCACACTGCCCTGCTTGCGCGCTTGTAACTGTTGAGCGAAGTTCGCATAGAGCGTCGCGAAGGCTTCAAGAAATCCCTCTGGGTGTCCCGCAGGCAGCCGAGGCTGATAGCCGGCAGCTGAGGGAATATTAGCACTACCGCGGGAGAGAATCTGCCGGCTGCCGCCCAGTTCAGTGAAGCTCAGCGAGTTGGGATTTTCCTGACTCCAGTCTAATCCCGCCTTGTCGCCATAGATGCGAATGCGCAGCGCGTTCTCGTTGCCGGTGGCGACCTGGCTGGACCAGAGACTGCCCTTGGCACCGTTGTCGAAGCGCAGCAGGATATTGGCATCGTCGTCGAGCTTTCTCGTACCGACGTAGCTGCTGAGGTCCGCTAACAATTCGGTGGCATTCAGCCCACTAATGAACTCGGCCAGGTGGAATGCGTGGGTGCCGATGTCACCGATGCAGCCACCCGCGCCCGCCTTAGTTGGGTCCGTGCGCCAGGCGGCCTGTTTCTGGTCTTCGTCTTCTATATTCGTAGCGAGCCAATCCTGAGGGTACTCCACTTGTACAACGCGAATATTGCCTAGTTTGCCATCGGCGACCAGCTGCCGCGCCTGTCGAATCATCGGGTAGGCGCTGTAGTTGTAGGTCACGGCGAACAGCAGCCCGCTCGTGCGAACCAGCTCGGCCAGTTCCTCGGCCTCGGCAAGCGATGCGGTCAGTGGCTTGTCGCAGATAACGTGGATGCCAGCCTTGAGCATCGCGCTAGCTGCTGGGAAGTGAAGATGGTTGGGCGTGACGATGGCGGCGACTTCGATGCCGTCGTCCCGCGCGGCCTCGACCTCGGCCATCTCTTCGAATGCCGCGTAACTTCGATCCTTGGCGATGCCGAGCTCGGCGGCCGAGGCGGCTGCCCGCGCCGCGTCGCTGCTTAGCGCACCGGCGACTAATTCGTAGCGATCGTCCAGGCGCGCAGCGATGCGATGTACCTCGCCAATGAAGGCGCCCTGTCCGCCGCCCACCATGCCCAGTCTAATCCTGGCTTGTCTGGAACTGGTATCCGTCATGGCCTTAGCTAATCCCCAAGATACGCTTGTTAGCTTCAGCGTCGCTGCCGCCGTCGGCGAAATCGTCGAAGGCCTTGTCGGTGACTTGAATTATGTGGTCGCGGATAAACTGCGCGCCCTCGCGCGCACCGTCATCGGGATGCTTGAGACAGCACTCCCACTCCAACACGGCCCAGCCCTCGAAGTCCATCGCGGCGAGCTTGGAGAAGATGGCCTTGAAGTCTACCTGTCCATCGCCTAGCGAACGGAACCTGCCGGCTCGGTCGACCCAGGGCTGATAGCCACCATAGACACCCTGTTTGGCAGTCGCGTTAAACTCGGCGTCTTTTATATGTACCATCTTGATTCGGTCGGTATAGGCATCCATAAACGCGACGTAGTCGAGTTGTTGCAGCACCAGGTGGCTGGGGTCGTACAGGATGTTACAACGCGGATGCTGATCAACGCGCTCCAGGAACATCTCGAAGGTGATGCCATCATGAAGGTCCTCACCGGGGTGTATCTCGTAGCAGACGTTTACGCCCGCCTCGTCGAAGGCATTGAGCAGTGGCAGCCAACGCTTGGCCAGCTCATCGAAGGCCGTCTCCACCAGGCCGGCTGGTCGCTGCGGCCAGGGATAGAAGTAGGGCCAGGCGAGCGCACCCGGGAAGGTCGCGTGATCGGTGAGACCCAAGTTCTTCGAGGCCTTGGCGGCGAGCAGCATCTGCTCGCTGGCCCACTGCTGCCGTGCCTTCGGATTACCGCGCACCTTCTCGGCGGCGAAGCCATCGAACATCTCGTCGTAGGCGGGGTGCACCGCGACCAGCTGGCCTTGCAGATGGGTTGATAGCTCGGTGATCTGAACATCGTGAGCGGCGAGTACGCCTTTGACCTCGTCGCAGTAGTCGACGCTCTCGGCGGCCGTAGCCAGATCGAAGAGGCGTTCATCCCAGCTTGGAATCTGCACGCCCTCGAAGCCGCAGTCGGCGACCCAGGAGCCTATCGCGTCCAGGGAATTGAACGGCGACTCATCGGCGGCGAACTGCGCCAGAAATACTGCGGGTCCTTTTATTGTTTTCATAGGTTCTTCTTGTTTGTATCGGGAGGCGCCATGTAACTTCGATTAGAAAGGCGAGTCGGGAAAATAATATTCGGACGCGTTTTCCTGTGTGATGAGTGGCGAGCCCAGAATATACTCGCCGCTGACGGGGATCTGCGAGCTAAACTTGAGCGCCGTTAGCTCCATCGCGGTCGCGATCATAGCTGGCGGATAGAGTACGTCGACCGGCGTTAAGCTATCGCCGTCCATGACGCGCTTGACCATGTCTTTCATGCCGCCGCCGCCAACGATAAAGAGGTCGTCCTGACGCCTTGCCTGCCGCACTGCCTGGATAACGCCGATTGCTATGTCGTCATCCTGCGCCCATACGGCATCGATATTTGGAAAGCGCGCGAGAAAATCTTGCATGACGCTGAAGCCATCGTCTCTATTCCAGTTGGCGTGCTTGTGATCTAGCACGTTGATGTTACTGCCCTCAAGCTCATTCATGAAGCCATCGAAGCGCTGCGTATCGATCACCGTGGGGATGCCACGGAGCACGACGATGTCGCCGCTGCCGCTTAGTGCTTCTTTTATATACTCCGCCGACACACGTCCCATCTCGGCGTTGTTGCCCGCTACATACACATCGGCGATGCCCGGCTCGCTGAGCCCGCGGTCGACGACGGTGACGAACACGCCACGGCGCTTCACGTTGCGTACCGGGCCAGTTAGAGGCGCCGATTCGAAGGGTAGGATGACGAGCGCATCGATGTTGTGGATCGCGACCAGGTCTTCCAGATCGTTAGCCTGTTCCGACGCGCTATTCGCCGTGACCAACACGATTCGCAGGTCGGGGTTCGCGGCCTCTAGACGCGCCTTGGACTGTTCGGCATGAAAATTCAGACCACCGGCCCAGCCGTGTGTGGCGGAGGGGATGGAAACGCCGATGGTAACGGACTGGGCGTAGGCGCTGCTAGCAATACTCAAGGCGAACATTACAAGCAAATTACGAATTCTAGATAACATTGTTTGTTCCTTTTGATCTTCGAAAGCCGCTACCGCGAAATCGCCACGTCTTCCAGTTGAAGCGTTGAGTATAGCGAATCATAGGAATTCTGCTACTTGCCCGAGAGGGCGCGGAATTACTGCGAGGCAGGCGCCGTGACTGGGGCGGCGTTCGATCGATCAGCTTGCTCAGTTGACAAGCCACAGGCGCAGGCATAGTCTGGCTTAACACTATGAGAAGACCAAGGAATCCAGCCATGAAAAGACTCCAACTAGCAGCTCTCTCAACAGCCGCCCTCCTGCTTGGCTCTACCGCCTTGGCAGGCGACGGATTCACTCCCGATCAGGCTTTTCAGACTATGCTGAAACTAGAGGGCACCTGGGTTGGTGAGGCGCAGGTAGTTCCCGTGGGCCAGTCCCGCGATGACGCCGCCGTCTCCAGCACGTCGGTCTCGTTTAAGAATATTGGCAACTCCTCGGTGATGCAGACCTTCGCCGCTGGCACGCCCGCCGAGATGGTCAGCATGTACCATCAGAACGGCAAACAGGAGCTAATTCATACGCATTACTGTGCGATTGGCAATCAGCCATCGATGACATTCGTAGACTCGAGCGACGAAGGGGTGATCGACTTCAAGTTTACAAAGGGCACGAATATGGATGTAGATTCCAGCCCCCATGCTCACCACAGCATGATGCGAATCATCGATGAGGACACCTACGAGTCGCGCACCGAGAACTGGGGCGGCGGCCAGCTTACATCGGTGCGCTACACCGTGATGACGCGCGTGAAGGAATAGCGCAATCCGGTTGTTGGGATAACAACGAGGCGCACCCAGTTGCGCCTTTTTTAATGAGCGCTCATTGTTTCTGGTACATCATAGTTAAGGCAGTTGGTTTATGGACAGTGACCTCTTCCGTTTTCGCAGCGCGTCGCCTTATCTGGCGGAGATCGATGAGTGGCTTTCCGGCGATTCTCCCGAACTCTACGCTATCGCCAGAAAATGGTTTTCCGAGTTTCGAAACTGCGGCGTTGATGTCAATGAGCTGCTGCACGACGGCTGTCCTACGGCCTGTGTTGACGGCGCCGCATTCGGCTACGTGAACGTATTCAAGCAGCATGTGAACGTTGGCTTCTTCACCGGTGCCTTTCTCGACGACCCCCAAGCCCTATTGCAAGGCTCCGGTAAACGGATGCGCCATGTTAAGCTACGTCCTGACACAGAGATAGATACACAGGCACTTGCCGACCTGATTGCGAACGCATACCACGATGTGAAGGCCAGACTTTAAAGTAAGAGGTTAGACCCATGGGAAAGACAGTAGAGTTCTGGGATAAAACGGCGGAGAAGTATTCCAAGTCCCCGATCCGCGACGAAGAGACCTATAACGAGAAGCTGGAAGTTACTCGCGGCTACTTCACTCCCGAATCGCGCGTTCTAGAGTTCGGCTGTGGCACCGGCACCACAGCGATCAATCATGCGCCTCATGTAAAACAGATAGTCGCGACCGATATTTCGACGAAGATGATAGAGATCGCCAAGGAGAAGGCGAGCGCCGCTGGCATTGAGAACATCGAGTTTCGCAGCGAGACTCTGAAAGAGTGCAAGCCAGAGAGAGGCACATTCGATGTTGTTATGGCGCATAACATCCTGCACCTGCTCGAAGACCCACAGGCTGCGAGCGACATCGCCTACGACCTATTGAAACCGGGCGGCGCGTTTGTCACCTCAACCGCCTGCCTCGGCGATGGTCTACCCCATTGGAGAATCTTGCTATTCTTCGCCAAGCTTGTTGGAATGGCACCCTATGTAAAAGTGCTAAGGAGAGCAGAGCTGAGAGGCTACTTTCAGAATGCGGGATTTGAGATCGACCTAGAGTGGCAGCGGAAGTCGATAGCGGCGTTTATTGTTCTCAAGAAGCCGCTCTGAATAGTGCAGACGTGACATGTCTCAGGGCTTCGAGGCTTAGCCTCAGTACGAGTTTGCTCGCCTAGGAGTCACCTAATGGGCTAGAATCGAATCCACTAGCAGCATTGATCCCATTACGCGCTTTCGGCGTTTTATTTCAGTGGTACTACAATTCATTCAACTTATGAACAGGAACAATAATGAAAACACTCAAGCCAAGCCTAGCAATCGCAGCCCTGACGCTGCTGTTTCCCGCACTTCTCAGCGCACAGAGCTTAACGCCTCTGCAGCAGAAGGTGCAGTCCGCGATGGCGATGGACCATCGCAGCGATGCAGAGCTCGCGCGCGATGCCGACCGTGACCCCGTCGCCGCTTTAGATTTTATGGGGCTGGAGGATGACATGACGGTCATCGAGTTCCTACCGGCCGGCCAAGCCTATTATGCGAAGATCCTCGGCCCAGTATTGAGAGACAACGGTCATCACTTCGTAGTCGACAGCCAGAGCACGTTCAACAACTGGGGCGACTGGACAGAGATGGACATGTTCGCAATGACGCATCAGGTTCCCTTCGAGAACAACTTCAGCCGTACGGCAGGCCGCTACGAGCCAGGCGAGTTAAATTTCGGAGTTGGAGACGGTAGTGCCGATATGTTTCTTCACTTTCGCGAATATCATAACTACAACGAGGAAGACAACGGACGCATCAATGCGAAGGTGTTCGATACTCTAAAGTCCGGCGGCACCTATGTGGTAATTGACCATACCCGTCGTCATATGAAATCAGAGACGCGCACACTGGGTCGTCGCGAGGATCCGGTAGACGTAATTCTGCAGGTGCAAGCGGCGGGCTTTGTACTGGATAGAGCTTCCGACATGTTCTTCGAGGAGAGTGACGACCTGACACAGGAAGTCGGTCAGATTCCGAACATGACTGATCGCTTCTTCCTGGTGTTTAAGAAGCCTTAGTCAACCGCTAACGCGAATCGAGAAAGCCCCACTCGCTGTGCCTGTTGGCATAGCGGCTGGGGCTTTCTTTTTGCCCGCTAGTTAGGGCTGCTTAACTCACTTCTCGTGAGGAAACACACCCTGTGCTATAAAGAACGCAAACGCTGCTCAACTAATAAGAACAAGGAGCCCCGCCATGAAACGCCGACTACTTCTCGCTGTTCTCGCCTCAATCCTCAGCCTCACTGCATTCGCGCAAGACTCGGGCGCGCCGCCTGCCATCTTCAAGCCCGGCGCCGAGATCGAGGCGGAGTTAGACCGGGCGGCTGCCTCCTCGGCATCCGCCGGCGGCTGGTCTGTCACCGTCTCTCCCGGGGTCTCTGTGCGTCGGCGCAGCAGCGCGGTCGAGCAGTACGCGATCATCCACCCCTGGAGCATGGAGATCTACCGCATCCTCGAGGGCAGCGGCACCTTCGTAACCGGCGGCAAGCTGATTCTGCCTCTGGCCGATTCTCCCAATCCGAACATCGTGCGCACACAACATGGCATAGAAGGTGGACTTGCCCGTCAGGTCACTGCAGGCGATGTGTTGGTGCTCCAGCCCGGCACGCCGCACTGGTTCAGCAGCATCGATGGTGCGACCATCACCTACATGGAGAGTCGCATCATGATTACCACCCATCCCGTGCAGTTTCAGTAGATTGCCGGAATTGGGATGCTGCGCTTGGTTCGGCAGCATCCCAGCTTCAGCTAGATAGGCCCGCTCTGCTGATTCTCTACAAGACGACCTTCGCTGTAGTCGCGTATCGCCTGATGGATCTCGTCCATCGTATTCATCACAAAGGGGCCGCGATGGGCTATTGGCTCGCCGATGGGCTTGCCCGTTATAAGCAAGAATCGCGAGTCGCTATTTATATGCAGCTGTAACAACCCCTCTCGCGAGAGTCGCGCCATGGAGCCCTGCTTTACCTCGTAGTCCATGTCACCCACGGTTAGCGAACCTTGATAGACATAAACCAATGCGGTATAGCCGGCCGGCACTGACACATCGAGCTGTGTCGCAGATGTACTCGCTATGTCTAGAAGCGCAGGGTCTGTGCTCAAACCAGTGACGGCACCAGATACTTCAAGATCGTTAGCTACGAGCCTGCCTGCTATCGATTTGATCTCTAGATCTTCGACGCGATAAACCGGGATCGAGTCGGCCGCAATATCGGTGTAGCTCGCGGGAGTCATCTTCTCGCTGGCGGGCAGGTTTACCCACAATTGAAAGCCATGCATTCGACCTTCTTTCTGCTTCGGCATCTCGGAGTGAATAACACCAGAGCCTGCCTTCATCCATTGCACGCCGCCGGGACCGAGTCGGCCGACATTGCCCAAGTGATCGCGATGCTCCATCTCGCCACTTAGCATATAGCTTACCGTCTCGAAGCCACGGTGAGGATGCGGTGGGAAGCCGCCGATATAATCACTCGCCTTATCCGAACCAAACTCGTCTAGCATGAGGAATGGATCGAAGCGCGCCAGATCATTGCCGCCGAAGACACGCTTTAATTGCACGCCATCGCCGTCACTCGCCGCCTGTGCGACCAGTACTTCTTCTATTTCTCTTAATCTGTTTTCCTTGTTCATGCCGCCACCTCCTCTTTGGGCCGCAATGCCGAATCTGCGATCTGGCCGCGCGCCTGCGCCAAGCCCCGCTCTCTGTGCTCCGGACCCATATTAAGTCCGTCAGCTGTGATAAATTCGATATCAGTAATACCGATGAAGGCCAGGATGTGCTCCACATAGGGCCGTAAAAAATCTGATGTGCCTCGTTCGTGTATCCCGCCCATCGCCGATACGAGGTACGCCTTCTTTCCTTCTAATAATCCAACCGGACCGTTCTCAGTATACTTAAATGTCACACCTGCTCTCGCGATATGGTCTATCCATGCCTTCAACATCGAGGGCAGCGAGAAGTTGTACATGGGCATGCCAATGACAACGGTATCCGCGGCTTGCAGTTCGGCTATCAGGCTGTCCGAGTAGGCTACATTCTCCTGTTGTTGCTCGCTGCGATCGGCAGCGGGTGTGGACAGGGCGCTTAGCCAGGCTGCGTCGAGATGCGGGACCGGCGCCTCGGCGAAGTCTCGCTCGGTCAGATGAATCTGCTCATTGTTCTCAAGCACGGCGATGAGTTCGTCCATTAGCTGTGAGCTCACGCTGTTATCCCCGAGTATGCTGGTTGTGAGCCTGAGTACCTTGTTCATATCTAGTCCTCCTGTGATGCGATGTATAGGCGTTTGCCTGTTGAATGTGGACATAATAGGTCATATTATTCGTTGTATTGCTGCTATTTTTTGCGATTTAACATCGAATAATTAGATATATGGATCTACCCCGCGTCTCGCTGGAACAATGGCTCGCCTTCAAGACTGTGGTCGACAGCGGCTCCTATGCGCTAGCGGCAGAGGCACTGAACAAGAGTCAGTCTTCGATAAGCTACGCCATTGGCAGGCTCAATGAACAACTGCCGCAGCCGGTGTTGTCGCTGCAGGGACGCAAGGCTCTTGTGACTGAAGCAGGGCAGGTGCTGTACCGCCATGCCGAGCAACTCCTGAAACAGGCGAGCGAGGCCGAAGCCGTGGCTAAATCCATGGCGCTCGGCTTCGAGTCTGAGGTATCTATAGCGGTGGATGTCTTGATCGAGGTGGGCGCCCTGGTTTGTGCATTCGAGGATTTCTCCCGCGAGTTTCCCCACACACGCATCCGCGTATTCGAAACTAGCCTGTCCGGGACGACCGAGGCGCTCTTAGAGAAATCGGCGGACCTCGTCATCAGTTCCAACACGCCCGTTGGTTATCGCGGCACGCCCTTAACTCAGGTAACTATGATCCCAGTTGCTGCGCCGAATCATCCACTGATTAAGAAACGGGAGACCGTATCTGAACTTGAGCTGCGCAGTATGCGACAGGTAGTACTCAGAGATACCGGTGCACATCGAGAACAAGATGCAGGCTGGCTGCAATCCAAGCAGCGCTGGACCGTGAGCCATTTCTCCACCAGCATCAAACTCTTACGCTCGGGGTTAGTGTTTGCCTTTGTACCGCAGAACTGGGTCGAAGAAGATCTAGCGAATGGCCTCTTACAACGCATACCGCTAGCGCCGACACTGGATAGGCTGATACAGATGTATTTACTGCTAGCCGATAGGCAGGTCGCGGGGCCCGCTACATTGGCGCTTCACGACATCATCCTGCGGACTCTCGCCGCTGTGGAAGCCTAGAGCACTCGGCCCCTATTCAGCTTCTATTCAGTCCCATTCGGTATGCTCGGTCTACACGTCGCAGATTTGCGCGGCTATCCTGTTTAACGAGAGAAAGAGGCATGCCATGTTAATAAAGAGAGTGCTACTTAGCCTGTCGATTATCGGCGCCCTGGTAATCAGCCAGGCGGCATCGGCGGACAATCGCAACCATCGCCGCGGCTACAGCGATTACGGGTTCGGCGGACATAGCTATAGAAATAGTTACCGACAGGGTTACCGCAGCGGCTATCGCCGCGCTGATCGGGTAAATTCCTATCACTACGGCGCGCGCGATAGACGCTACAGGAGCGGCTTCAGCTTCTCCTATGGCAACTACTACCCGCGGCGCCGGCACTACGACTCCAGTAGCTTTGTGGGCGGGCTGGTGCTCGGTTCCCTGTTCAGCTATCCGCGCCACACAAGCAGGCACGAGACGGTGGTGTATCGAAATGTGCCCGCCACACGAACCCGCGAGATCGTCTATGTAGACAAGCCTCGTACGGTGCGGGCTGCGCCTGTGGTGAGCGGGCGACGCCTGTTGAGAGACCTCGAGGGCAACTGTTTCGAGCGCATCGTTGACGAGCAGGGCGACGAACTACGCGTGCAGCTCGAAGCCGAGGAATGTAATTTCTAGGCTGCTGGCGCCCGCCCCCCACGAATGGCTCCACGCGAGTGTCGGCAGTGGATACCAGGTTCGTTTCCCTCGCTGCTTAGCACGCTAGTCAGTTTATGTGGAGACTGCGCTATACTGCCTCAACGGAACTTCTTTAATTTTCTGCTGAGAGTTGTTGTTGAAACATGAAACGAATCTGCGCCGTTACCCTCCTCTTTCTTACACTAGCCGCCTGTGCCAGTTCCCCTTTGGATAGGCGACAGGTCGTACTGTATTCTGACGCCGAGATGGCGGAACAGGGCATTCAGGCCTACCGCGATATGCAGTCGGAGATCCCGATCACTACAGACTCTGACGAGGTGCAATACGTGCAGTGTGTTGCCAACTACGTCGTGTCCGCACTAGACGATGCGGACCAGACGCGCTTCGACTGGGAGGTGACGGTGTTCGATGACGATCAGGCCAATGCCTTCGCCCTGCCCGGCGGCAAGATCGGCGTCTATAACGGCCTGTTTAGTGTCGCCGTGAATCAGCACCAACTCGCCGCGGTCATGGCCCACGAGGTTGGCCATGTGCTCGCCAATCACAGTAACGAGCGCGCGAGCCAGTCTACGCTGCGTAATGTCGGCGTCGCGGCGGCGCAGATCCTGGGCGCCTCCGATACCACACTCCAAGTTATCGACGTGGGCTCGCGCTACGGCATCTTCCTGCCGTTCAATCGCACGCAGGAGAGCGAGGCCGATGAGGTCGGCGTAATCCTCATGGCCGAGGCCGGGTTCAACCCCGAAGAGAGCATCAATCTGTGGGTGAATATGAGCGCCGGTGGAGGCGCTCGGCCGCCCCAACTGCTTTCCACCCACCCTTCACCCGAATCACGCATGTCCGACCTGCAGCGCCAGATGGCTACCGCGAATGCACTGCGGGATGTCGCGCGAGCCCAGGGACGAAACCCCGATTGCACCCTTAACTAGGCCGATTACGCGGCTAGAGCGGCGTGTTCGATCTCACTCACACCCCTATTAGTAAAGCATATACTTTATTAATAGGAAGGTCGCCAACAAACAGCGCTAGCCACCTCGCCATAGGCCAGCAAATTTGTTGTGATCAACTACATAGAGTGGTATTGTCAGCCTCGCAGCACAAGATGATGTGAATCACCCTGTATTGCACCAGCTCTGACACAGGCGCCGCAGCACAGTGTGTCGGAGTGCTCCTTGAGGCTACCTGCCCCCTGAGATCGCCCGATCGAAGGGGGCAGGAATGCTTAACCCCTTGCCAATGCTCATCACTGTAATCTTGCAGGCCAGATCTAAGCGTCCAGAAAATATAGGCGCTCGAGCCGCTCTGCGGGCATAATGTCAGCCCATGGAGAACCACTCGGTACAGGAAGTAGGCTCAGAAAGCTGTCTCAATTGTGGACAGCCGCTACAGGGAAATTTCTGCGGCAATTGTGGGCAAGAGGTGAAGGATCTACGCAGGCCCTTCCCCAGGCTAACAGCCCAGGCCCTGCACTCCCTCTTTGAGATCGACGGCCGCGCCTACCGCACATTGTTCTACCTGATGACCAGGCCCGCTCACCTGAGCAGGGAATACTTCAGCGGCAGACGCATGCGCTATACGCCGCCACTGCGCATGTTCATCGTCATCAGCGTATCCTTCTTCCTGCTCGTCAGCTTCTATACCTCGATTCAGTCACTAGAAGGCGCCATTAGCCAGCAAACCAATGGCGCGAACCCCGAGGCACAGGCTTCTGTTCCGACCGAGGAGCAGGAATTGGGAGACAGCGAGGGATTAGAAGACATAAGAGAATTCGTCGAGCTAATAAGCCTGCCCTTTCTCGACGAACAGACCAATGCGAGCCTGCGAGCCGTTATGCGCACGCAGGCTGAGGCAAACTTCACGGCGCTGATGGATGACCCGACCGAGTTCGCCCGCGGCTATCTGGAATACATCACGTTCTTCATGCTGATAATGATGCCGCTGCTGGCGCTACTACAGAAGATTCTCTACTTCAGGACGGGGCACTACTACTCCGAGCACCTTGTGCTAACGCTGCACAACCATAGCTTCCTCATCATCATGCTGTTCGTGACTAGCGTGACAGGTATGGTCGAGGAGAGCGAGATACCGGTGCTCAGCACAGTGTTCGGCTTTCTAGGCTCGGCGCTCTTTCTCTGGATGTGGGTCTATCTCTACCTGAGCCTGAAGAACTACTTCGAGCAGGGCTATGGCATAACCCTGCTGAAGTACGCCACCGCTACATTCCTGTACGGAGTCATTCTTAGCTCCGGCGTGCTCATCTTCTCGGCCATCCTGTTCTTTCTCTTTTAAGCAGCCGAGGAATTACTGCAGCGCTAGTCTTCCTTGCTGAGATGTACATCCATCTGCGGGAACGGGAAGCTAAGGCCTGCATCGCCGAATGTCTTGTAAACCTGCTCGTTCATATTGAAGAACACCGCCCAGTAGTCGGGCGAGTTCACCCAGACACGCACGACGATATTCACCGAACTGTCGGCGAGCGTCTTCAGCGCCATGAAGGGCGCCGGGTCTTTCAGGATTCTCTCGTCTGCCGCGATCAATGCATTCAGCGCCGCATAGGCCTTGTCCACATCGTCGCCGTAGGAAATACCGAACTCCCAGTCGACCCGTCGAGTCGCCTGCGTGGAGTAATTGATCATAGAGTCAGTGGCTAGTGGGCCATTAGGGATGATCACCGTCTTATTGTCCGGCGTGGTTAGAATAGTGACGAATATCTGAATCTCCTTTACCGAGCCGATGTAGCCCTGCGCCTCGATCACATCACCCACCTTATAGGGCTTGAAGAAGAGGATCATCACACCGCCCGCGAAATTCTGTAGCGTCCCTGAAAGCGCCAGGCCAACTGCTAAGCCAGCTGCACCGAGTATGGCTATGAATGACGTCATCTCTACGCCCAACATGCCGAGCGCGGTGATATACACCATAATCTTCAATAGTATCGCGACCATGCTGCCGAGGAAGCTGGTGAGCGAGGGGTCGACCGCACTCTTCTCTAATAGCTTCTTGGTGAGAGAGACGAGCATATTGGCAATGAACAGACCGATCACCAATACCACGAGAGCGGTGATGAGTTTTATGCCATAGGGGACGGCCATTGCGGTCAGATCGGCGGTATTGAAATTCATAGTGGTACCTTTGCTTTGATTCTAAAAATGAAACGGGGAAGATCCTAGGATCTTCCCCGATTTATTGCGCTAACGCGAGTCAATGTTAGGACTTGTTCTCCAGCTGAACGGCTCGAGCGACCAGTGAGTATTCTTTCACCTCGCCCTCCAGTTCCAGGGTCGACTTGGCACCTGCATCCTGCGCGTAGTGCTCGGCCTGCGCGCCACTCAGGGTATGCTCGCTAAGAAGTCCGTAGACGACCGTGCGCTGCATGCTTGTCTCGATGGGCACGAAGAAGCCGTAGTCTTCGAAGGTGATGCGCGCATAGCTATCGCCGTCCACCAGAATCATCCAACAGCCCTTGGCCTGACAGACCTCGGTAACCTCGCCCTGCACCTTTATCATCTCGCCATCGGCATAGCTGTCGATGTTGGCGATGGCCTGTTTCAGGCTGATCGCCTCTCCGGCTTGGGGCATAGTCGCGCCGAAGGATTGGTCCACGCGGAAGGCTTGGTCTGCACTCGCCGAGAAGGCGATCGCTGCGGCCAGCCCAAGTAGTAGGTGGTGAACTTTTCTCATGTTTATTCTCCTGATGTTTGCTGTTCTCATCTCGAGCAGGCTACAGTGACTTGAGGAACGCCAGCAGTTGCTGCTGCTCGTCGGCGCCGAGATTCGCGTAGGTATCGGGCATTAGCGACTCGTCCGAGTCCCTAACCTCGGCTACTCGCTCCTTGAAATAGGTTACCCAACGCCGGCCGTCTTCGCTCTGAATCTGCACGGCGAGTTCCGAATCGTTTCGGAAGCGGCCGCGAACCACGCTGCCGTCGTCCTGCACTACCTCTTTGACTTCGAAACCACTTACAACGGTAGCAGAAGGATTCAGTAGCGCCTCTAGCAGGGCGTCATCGCCTAGCCGACTGCCGACTCCATCCAGCTCCGGGCCTACGCTACCGCCCTGATCGTCGTAAGAGTGACAGGTGGCACATTCGGCGGAGCCATTGAACAGCTGCTCGCCCGCCGCGACGAGTGGGTTGTCGCTGGGGCCCGAGTCGTCCTCGCCCAAGTTGAGCGCAGGCTTGCCCTGCAGGTTTCGGATATAGCTCGCTATGTCGAATATCTCGACCTCGCTGAGTGAGCCCTCCCAGGCAACCATGCCCGTGCCCGCGCGGCCCTCGCTAATAACATCGATGAGCCCTTGGTCGGTCAAGCGATTCGCCGGGCCATCGGTTAGCGGCTTACCCATGGTCTGGCCTTCGCCGAGCGCGCCGTGGCAGATCTGGCAGTAGGCGTTATAGAGCTCCTGGCCTTCGCCAACGCCTGCCTGCGCAGTCACCGAAGCGAGGCTGAAAAACAAGACAGCAAGCATCCGCCGTAGGTTTTGTGAACTGTGTGATACAGAAGTCATATTCAAATTTTCGCTCAATGATTCAGATTAACTCAGTCTCTCGCTTTGCGATCTTACAGACTGAACAGGATGTAATTACCAGTCGCGATACCTGTGGCGACGCCCTCGCGCGTCACCGGGTTGCGCGTGCCCGAGGCAACGCCTAGGTATTGCTTGCCGTCGATGGTGAAGCTGGTCGGCGGTGCGTAGATGCCACTACCGGTCTGGAACTTCCACAGTACCTCGCCAGTTTCATCGTTCATCGCGTAGACGTAGCCGTCCGGTGCGCCAGAGAACACCAGGCCACCGCCGGTAGCGAGTGTGCCCGCCCAGTTAAAGTTGCCCGGCATCTCTCTCTGCCAGGCGATCTCGCCGCTATGCATATCGAAGGCCACAACCCAGCCCGTACCAGAATCGGCGAAGCGCGGGATGCCGCCCAAGTCCATCGTGCCCGGCCGGCCCTCGCCTTCGCGCCGGATAAAGGTCGTACCCCATTCCGTAGTGGGAATATAGAGCATATGCGTGTCGGGGCTGTAGGATGCAGGCGGCCAGTTCTTGCCGCCGTAGAGACCAGGGAACACCATGGTGTCCGCTGGCTCGTACATTGATTCTTTTAATACAGGCTTGCCGCGCTCATCGCGCTCGGCCCAGTTTACCCGTGTGTACTCGCCGGCATAGAGGAAGTCGCCGTTCATGCGGTCGAGCGCGTAGACGTGGCCGTTTCTGGAGACCTGTACGATCATCTTGCGCATCTCGCCTTCGAACATCTCCTCGATGATCATCGGCTCGGATGTCGAGTCATGATCGAACTCGTCCCGCGGTGATGTCTGGAAGTACCAGCGCAGCTCACCCGTGTCTGCATCGAGTGCGACGACGGAATTGGAATACAGATTATCGCCAGCGCGCACGTTGTTGTTGATGTCGGGCCAGGGATTACCCGTGCCCCAGAACACCATGTCTGTCTCTGGGTCGTAGGTGCCGGTTACCCAGGTTGGGGCACCGCCGGTTTTCCAGGAGTCGCCCAGCCAGGTCTCGTTGCCCGGCTCACCCTCGGCGGGCGTGGTATAGAAACGCCAGCGACGCTCGCCGGTGTTGACGTCGTAGGCATCGATATAGCCGCGGATGCCATACTCGCCGCCGCCCACGCCGATCAGTACCATGTCTTTAACTACCAGAGGGGCACCGGTTACCGAGAAAGACTCGCGGTGATCGCCGACTTCGGCGTCCCAGAGTTGAATCCCGGTGGCCGCATCGAATGCATAGAGGTGGGCATCGAGTGAGCCCCAGAATACCTTGTCCTCATACAGCGCAACGCCGCGGTTGTGTGGGCCGCAGCATAGGTCTACGTTTTCGAAGTCGTGGTCGTAGCGCCACAGTTCGTCACCCGTGAGGGGATCGACGACGATCAAGTGGCTGTTCGCCGTGGTCAGATACATGCGGCCATCGTTGACCAGCGCAGTCACCTCATAGGCGCCACCGGTCACACCATTCTGCTTGACCCAGACCGGGCGCAGATTCTCCACCGTGTCGCGATTGATCTGCGAATCCGGCATATAGCGCCAGGCGCCATAGTTCTTCCCGTAGGTAACCCAACGATCGGAGTAGTCTTGGGCGTTCTCGAGGATCTCGGTGGTCACGTCCTGCGCAGCAGCGGCCCACGAGAACAGGCCTGTGATTAGCAGGGCGTACAACGACTTGGAAAATTTACTCATTCGAATAACCTATATATGCGATAAATAGCTGATTTTGTGACTGAATTCTGCATTGCGGCGACAGTGAAGCTAGGCTGGGAGCTGTCAGCAAACCGGAGCACAATTAAGCTATAAACCCCCTCCAGTGTCAATTCAGATGCCCTGAATTAGCCCTTTATTCGGGACGAATAACCCGAATTCGCGCCAGAATCGGCAAATTGCACAAAAGCCGACTGCGTCATATCATCAGGCCCTAGCCGGAGCGCTTCCCGCGACCTGCAGAACAATAAAAAGGAATAAAAATGATTGTCTACGGTGTCGCACTACTTTCTGCCTGTTTAATTGCGGGCATGCTACTCGGCGAGATGTTAGGTGTAGCCCTCGCAGTCGAGGCCAATGTGGGCGGTGTGGGTATCGCCATGCTGTTCCTGGTGCTCGCCAGTAACTCCGAGAAGTTCAGGGCTCTAGTGGATGGGGCCTCCGGCTCTGGAATCCAGTTCTGGTCTGCCATGTATATCCCTATCGTGGTCGCCATGGCGGCGCGGCAGAATGTAGTCGCCGCCTTCGAGGGTGGCATGCTCGCCGTGGTTGCCGGCGTAGCGGCGGTAGTGGTCAGCTTCGCTCTTGTGCCGGTCATCAGCAAGATCGGCAGATCAGACATCGCCAGCGAGGAGATTCAGTAATGGAGATCCTCGAAACCGTCTTTGTTCGCAACTCGCTTATCGTGGCCTTCGCCGTCGTCGGCGTGACCATTTGGATCTCTTATTTTCTGGCTGACAAACTGACCAAGGGCCGCATACATGGCTCGGCCATCGCCATCGCGCTGGGTCTGGTGGCAGCCTACTTCGGCGGTCGAGCCACCGGCGGCAGCACAGGTGTCGCCGATATTACGCTACTAGGCGGCATCGGCCTGATGGGTGGCGGCATGATGCGCGACTTCGCCATCGTCGCGACCGCCTTCGGCGTGAAGCTTGGTGAGTTGAGGAAGGCCGGTCTCGCGGGTGTGGTCTCTATCTTCGCCGGCGTGATCGTCTCCTTCATCGTTGGCGCCGTGGTCGCCGTGCTCTATGGCTACAGTGACGCGGAGTCGATCACGACCATTGGGGCGGGCGCGGTAACCTACATCGTCGGTCCGGTTACCGGTTCCGCATTGGGCGCGAGCTCAGATGTCATCGCACTCAGCGTCGCGGCGGGGCTGATCAAGTCTATATTAGTCATGATAGGCACGCCGATGGTCGCCAAGATGATCGGCCTCGACAATCCACAGTCTGCGATGGTTTTCGGCGGACTCATGGGAACAACCTCGGGCGTGGCCGCGGGTCTCGCCGCAACCGATCCCAAGCTCGTGCCTTATGGCGCGATGACCGCCACATTCTATACAGGCGTAGGTTGCCTGTTAGGGCCGTCGATCTTGTTCTTCATCGTCAGCGTACTCGTATAGCGAGCAATCGTAAGCAGCATCAAGGAATACAGAATATGTCAGAGAACAACTTCCCACACTTGAACAACGATAACGACAAGGTCGCACTGGTCGAGGGTAAAGAATCATTCAGCTATGCCAATCTCAATCAGCGCATCGATCGATTTGCGACGGGGCTGCTAGGCGATGACAATGATCTGAACGAGGAGCGCGTCGCCTTCTTTATTCCGGCCAGCGTCGACTACGTCACAACGCTACACGGCATCTGGCGGGCGGGCGGCATCGCCGTTCCTCTGAATGTCGCCTCGGCCGTCGCCGAGCTGGAACACTATCTGAGCTGTGCGAGCGTGACGCGCATGATCGCGAACGGCGAGTATCAGGAATCTCTGAAGGCGCTGTGTGCCGATATGAACATCGCCTTGATGTCGGTCGAAGATGTGCTGGCGGACGAGGCGGCTGCGCTGCCCACCATCGCCGAAGAACGACGCGCCATGATGCTGTTTACCAGCGGCACAACCAACAAGCCGAAGGGCGTAGTCAGCACGCACAAGACGGTACGCGCACAGATTACGACACTGATCGAGGCCTGGAGCTGGACCGATCAGGACGTGATCCCCCTGTTCCTGCCACTGCACCATATACACGGCATCATCAACATCCTGAGCTGTGGGCTCTGGGCTGGCGCCACGGTACACCTGTTCGCGAAGTTCGACATCCCTCGAATCACGGCCGAGGTCGTAGCCGGCACCTATAACGTCTTCATGGCGGTACCGACGATCTACGTCAAGCTCATTCAGTACTTCGACTCCATAGAAGAAAGCGAAGTGAAGAAAATCTGCGACGGATTCAGACCGATGCGCCTGAATATTTCCGGCTCCGCCGCCTGCCCGGTGAAATTGTTCAAGCAGTGGCAGGAGCTCACCGGACAGGTATTGCTCGAACGCTACGGCATGACGGAGATCGGCATGGGCATTTCCAATCCCTATGACGGCGAACGACGCGCCGGGCATGTGGGCCAGCCGCTACCCGGCGTAGAGGCGCAATTATTCGACGAAGACAATAACCCTATTACGGAAGAGAACACGCCGGGGGAGATTCGCATCAAGGGCGACAATGTCTTCCTCGAGTATTGGGCGAACGAGAAGGCAACTAAAGAGAGCTTTCGCGATGGCTGGTTCTGCACCGGCGACGTGGCCGTCATCGACGATGGCTACTACCGCATCATGGGGCGCTCCTCGATCGACATCATCAAGTCCGGCGGTTACAAGTTATCCGCGCTGGAGATCGAGGGCACGCTGCTTACTCACGAGGACGTGGCCGAGTGCGCCGTGATCGGCGTAGAGGACGAAACCTGGGGCGAGTCTGTCATGGCCTTCATCGGATTGAAGGACGGCGCATCCATGGAATACGCCGACCTCAAGGACTGGTGCGATGGCAAGATGTCTTCCTACAAGATTCCAAAGGCGATAAAGATTGTCGATGCCCTGCCCAGGAATGCGATGGGCAAGGTAACTAAGCCAGATCTGAAGAAACTGCTATAGCGAGCTGCAATAGCACCCAAACCGTAAACCGTTGCCTGAGTCTTCGGCTCTATGACCTGTCTAAGGAGGAGGTGCTCGATGCCATGGAATCTTAAATCCCTAAGGCCGCTGCTCTGTGCGGCTTTGGTTCTTCTAACTCACTCCATGCAATCTCAGGCGGCGGATGCCTTGCAAGATATTAGACAACAGTTTCAGGGCGATTTTGAACTCGTCAGCTATGTGCAGTTTCCGCAAGCTGGTGAGCCGATCGATATGAACTACGTAGGCAGGCTCAGCTACGATGCCCATGGCAATATGGCAGGCCTTGGCATGCCGCGCGATCTACCCGAACGCAATCGTGATAGTGAAGAGCGCATCACCGGCGGCTTCGCCTATTGGGGCAAGGTCTCCATCGATGTGGAACAAGGTCTCGTTATTCACCACGTGGAAGGTTCGCCCATGGTGCCGGAGTGGGTCGGCGGCGACAACGTGCGTCACTTCGAGTTTAGCGATGGCCTGCTTAAGCTCTCTCTTAAGAATGCCGCGGGCAGAACAACGGCCACCCTAAGCTGGCGCAAACTGCCCTGAGCCAGCCAGACTACCTGTGAAGTAATTGTCCCGCTGCGCGGCGCTTCTTACACTGCCCGAAACTCTACGTTCGGTTACAGCATGCGTTATTTCATCGTGTTTAGTTACTTGCTTGCCGCGGCAATCAATCTCGCACCCGTCCTCGGCATGCTGTCCGATGCGATGCTGAATCTGTTGTATGCAGTGCCAGTGCCTTCGGCCGAACTCTCTTTACTGCTCAAGCATCGCGCCGCGTTGTTCGGCATAGTCGGTGGTTTTCTGCTGACAGCTACATTTCTAGAGTGCTATAGAACCAGCGCGGGAATTGCAGGGCTGGCCAGTATGCTCTCCTTCGTAGCGCTGTTCCTATTAAGCGATGTAGACAGCTCAACCCTGAGACGCGTGATGCAGATCGACGCGTGGGTAGCTGTGATTTTTGTCGCTGGATTCATCTGCCATCTCCGCACAGACCTCCCGCGCCGTAATTAGGCGTGGACTTTTTCAGGCTCGCCCTTTAGATTCTTTCCTTCAGACTCCCGTTGGTCGTGCAGACTTTCAGGCTCGCTCGCTGAAATTTATACGGCCGGTACGGGTCTACTACGGTCACTCACAAGACTTTCTAGTCATACCTATTTTTCTTCAACGATAGAAGGACGCTCGATGGAATCAATCTACTATGTACTCTGCTGGCACTGTCACCGGCGCTGCAAGCATTGCTATGAGACACGATTCCGACCCTATGTACGCGACGAACTCGAGGCGGTTGTGCGCGAGGCCGAGCTGAACTTCCCGCGGATAATTGCCAACCTACCCGAGCGCATGACCTATCTCGACTCGAGTGGCGATAACCCAGTCGAGAAGACAGGGAAGATTATTCTGTCCGGCGGCGATGTATTAACCGAGCCGGTGCGCGAGCGCATCCTCTACCCGGCGCTGGAAGCTCTTCAGGGAAAATACCGCGACAACGGCGGCATCAAGGTGGTGGTGCAGACAACCGGAGACCTGCTCACGCCGAAGATCATCGACGAACTACTCGCGCGCGATGTCTGGTCCATCTCGGTGTCAGGTATGGATGATTTCCATGTTGGCATGGAGGGAGATAAGAAAGACGCACTCGCGGAGAAGGTAGTCCAGATGCTAACGGACGCCGGTGTCAAACATGCGGACGGCGAGCGCGACGAGCGCGCACTGGAAACCGGGCCGATATTCAGCATGTTCGGCGCCAGCGAAGACTCGTGGATCGGTAAGCTGTGGCCACGTGGTCGCGCATGGGAGAATGGCCTCTCGAAGGCTTCTATCGAGGACAACTTCTGCAACGCCTGGTCGGGTGGATTGAATTTCTTGCAGCACGGCCGCGCCGGTTCCGAGGTTTCCATCGACCCTACAGGTGATGTCTATCCCTGCTGCATTAAGACGGCACATCCACTCGGCAACCTGAGCGAAGAGCCGCTCGTGGAGATACTCGAGGATCTCGCTGGCATTCCCGCGATAGAAGCGATCGATGCGGGCAAGCCCGAACAGATGGGTCTAAGCCATGGATGGGACGAGGAGCGCTTCGTCGCCGAGTCGGCCACCAAGACGCCTACTGGCGCCGACTATCACAATCTCTGCATCGGCTGTGACAAGTTTCACGTAGAAGTCTTGGGTTCGGTTCTGGACGAGCGGCGACGCGATCGTCGTTCGCGGCGCATGGGCGTGCTCGCGAGCAATGGCTAGACCGCCGGTCGCTGACGTCTGGATAGGAACGATCAAATGACTCCTTTGAGGACAGACATCTTGCCTCGACTACTCTGCTTGGTGACTACGTTTCTGTTTGTTCCATTGGTGGTCGCGCAAACAAGCGCCGTCGATGACTGGCAATCAATAGAAGAGCAGGCGCGGGGCGAGACTGTATACTTCAGTGCCTGGGGCGGTGAGCCGCGCATCAATAGTTATCTAAATTGGGCCTCCGAACAACTTCGGCAGCGCTACGACATTATTCTTCAGCACGTAAAGGTTGCCGACACCGGCGAGGCTGTTGCTCGAATCGTCGCCGAACGCCAGGCTGGCAACGACACGAATGGCAGTGTCGACCTGCTCTGGATCAACGGAGAGAATTTCGCCGCGCTGAAGGAGAACGACCTGTTGTTCGGCCCCTGGGCCGAGGCTCAACCAAACTTCAAACTCGTGAACGCCCAGCGCTATCCCGAGATGCGGGAAGATTTTACCGTCGCCACCGAGGGGCTGGAATCACCCTGGACGCGATCGCAACTCATATTCTACTACGACAGTCAGTGGCTAGATTCTCCGCCCGCTTCGATTCCCGAGATACTGGATTGGGCAGCACGCAACCCAGGCGAGTTCACCTACCCGAAGCCTCCAGCCTTCCTCGGCACAACTTTCTTAAAGCAGGCACTTCTCGAGCTTACGGATCGTGACCCCGCACTGTATGCCCCGGTAGTTGATCACGAGTTCGAAAGACTCACAGATATTCTATGGCAATATCTCGATGCGCTACATCCTCATCTACTGCGCTCAGGTAGATACTTTCCTTCGACAGCGGCAGCACTGAGACGACTCATGGGTGACGGCGAGACCTCCCTCGCACTCGCCTTCAATCCCAACGAGGCCTGGCTCTCGGTACGCAGCGGCGAGCTACCGGACAGCGTCAGATCTTATGTGCTGAGCGGGGGCACCATCGGCAATGTGAGCTTTCTCGCGATTCCCTACAACGCACAGCACAAGGCCGGCGCAATGGTCGCGTCGAACTTTCTGCTCTCGATCGAGGCGCAGGCGCGGGCGAGCGATCCTGACGGTATGGGAAGCACGACGGTGCTTTCCCTTTCCGACCTGGATGCCCGCGACCGAAATCGCTTCGCCCAATTCGAGGCGGGTGCAGCCGTCGTGAGCCCGACGGAACTCGGCAAGCAGTTAGCTGAGCCCCACCCATCCTGGACCCCAGCGCTAGAGCGCGCATGGATCCAGCGTTACAGCGCGAGGTAGGCGATGTTACGCTGGGCCAGCTACAGCCTCTTATTCCTATTGGCCGCCACTATTCTACTCGGCACGCTACTAGCTGGCCTACCCGCCTTCGGCTATTTTCCGCCGCTGGATAGCTATCAGTTCTCGCTAGGCGCCTGGCGACAGCTATCCGAGGTGCCGGGTATCACTCAAAGCATAGGTATTAGTCTGCTACTGGGCATACTCACGCCCCTGATCGCACTTGCTCTAGTATTTCTCTATCTCGCTAGCGCCACGGGCGGGCGGCTAGACCGCTGGATTCGGCGACTGATATCGCCACTACTGTCCTTTCCCCATGCTGCCGCCGCGTTCGGCCTCGCGTTCCTGATCGCACCTTCGGGACTGCTGAGTCGACTCCTCTCCCCTTCGATAACTGGCTGGGAGCGCCCGCCGGACCTACTCATCGTGAACGATACCTGGGGCTTCAGCCTGTTATTCGGATTGATCGTGAAGGAGGTTCCCTTTCTGTTACTGATGTCACTGGCAGCGCTGCCTCAGATGCAGGCGAGAGCGCGGGTCGAGGTCGCTCGCTCACTCGGCTACCGCCCCACGATTGCCTGGCTGAAGGTTATCGCCCCGAGTCTCTATGACCTAGTCCGCCTACCTGTACTTGCGGTAGTGGTGTTTGCCTCGGCGACGGTCGACGTCGCGCTGATACTCGGACCGACGCTTCCTCCTACATTAAGTGTTAGAGTTCTGGCTTGGTTTAACGATCCCGACCTCTCGATGCGCTTCCTCGCGGCAGCCGGAGCCCTGACACAGCTTGGAGTCAGCCTGCTCGCCGTTCTTATCTGGCTCGCGCTAGAGAAGATCTGGGGTTTCTTTTATCGACTCTGGATTGCCGCGGGGGATCGTAGCACCGGGCAGTTCCTTTCACAGGCACTGGGCCGATTCGCGATGCCAGCCGTGCTTCTCGTCATCACTGGTAGCCTGCTGGCACTGCTGATCAATGCATTCGCAGGGCCCTGGCGCTATCCCTCGGCACTGCCCGGAAACTGGACGCTGCAACACTGGACTTCCAGCTTCAGTGAACTGCTGCCACCGCTGTTCAATACCCTGCTCATCAGCGTGTGCGCAACGGCTGTCGCGCTGCTTTTGGTTGTGGCGACACTGGAGACCGAGCAACACACTAACAAAAAGGATTCGACCACGCTCTGGCTACTCTATCTACCATTGCTCGTGCCGCAAATCGTCTTCTTGTTCGGCATTATCGTCATCACCGAATCCATCGCCTGGCAGGCCAGCATGAGCCTGATTGTATTCGGACACTTACTCTTCGTTGTTCCCTATATGTTCCTCTCGCTATCTGAGGCCTATCGACAACTGGACCCACGCTGGTCGCAGGTCGCTGCAACGCTAGGTGCGAGTCGTCTTCGAACATTCCTGCAAATCCGCATTCCACTTCTCTTAGCACCCTGTTTAACTGCCATTGCGATTGGAATGGCAATTAGCATCAGCCTGTACTTGCCCACACAACTATTAGGGGCGGGACGAATTACCACTATCACCACTGAGGCGGTCGCGTTAAGCTCCGGTGCCAATAGAAACTTGATATCGGTCTGGGCACTCGTCCAGCTTTCGCTGCCAATATTGGGTTTCATGGTGGCACTGTTTGTACCCAGGCTTGTGTGGCACAACCGGATAGGAATGCAATCTCTTCGATGAACGATTCGTATCTAGCTCTTAATGATGTAAGTATCTCGCTCGATGGAAAGCGTCTGGTCGATATAGACTGTCGCGTTGAGGCGGGCCAGGTACTGACGATCATGGGACCCTCCGGTTCGGGCAAGTCCTCGCTGCTTGCCTATGCCGCCGGATTCCTCTCTGGTGCTTTTCAGGCCAGTGGCGTTATCGAGATCAATGGCCTCGATGTCACTTCGCTCCCCGCCGAAAGGCGGCGCGTGGGCCTGCTGTTTCAGGATCCGTTGTTGTTTCCTCATCTCTCGGTAGCGGGCAATCTGCAGTTCGCCCTGCCTAGAGAGCTGAAAGCCAAGCCGGAGCCTATTCGGCAGGGGCTCAGTGAACTCGGCCTCGCTGGCTTCGAAGACCGAGACCCCGGCACGCTCTCGGGAGGCCAAAGATCGAGGGTCGCCCTGCTGCGACTATTGCTCTCTGCCCCCAATGCCGTGCTCTTGGATGAGCCCTTCGCGAAGCTGGATACGGCGCTAAGACAGGAAATCAGGGCGCTAGTGTTCGACAGGCTGCGCGCCTCTGGCCTGCCCACGCTATTGGTAACCCACGATCAGGCCGATGCGGATGCCGCCGGCGGCGAGGTGCATGTCCTCGACTAAGCGATGTTCGAACGACGTTCTCCTAACAAGCTCGCGCGAGCTAACCCCCTGTGAAATAAACATTTATTTTTCACTCACCCTAGGAAGTGTGATGTAGTTCACAGTTTAGAGGCTGGCTTTCCCCGAACATTGGAGGGTTTTTTAACGAAGATAGTGGTATTGCAGCCGATAACAGTAGTGAATAGCCTTGGGTGGGGGAAACTGGGACCTGCGCAGTGCGCGGTTCAAAGGGCTGAATCAGCATTAGCGTGCTGTAACATGTTGATATTAAAAATGATTTACTTGGAGTAGTACATGGCGAAGAAACCCACTCTTCTCGTTGCCGACGATGAAAAAGAGATAGGAGAGATAGTCAAAGCCGTCGCAGAAGACCTCGGTTTTGAGGTTACCTGCGTAATTGAAGGCTCGGAGGTAGTCGGTCTGGTGGATAGGCTGTCGCCGGACGTTATTGCCCTTGACCTGCGTATGCCGGGTTCGGATGGCGTCGAGATTATTCGTGAACTAGGCAAGAAGCATTGCAAATCGGGCATCCTCCTGATGAGCGGCATGGACCAACGCACACTGACATCGGTGCAATCACTGGGCAAGGAGAGCGACCTCGACATCGGCTCTACGCTCACCAAGCCGATGTCTCTCGATGCCATCGAAACTGCACTAAAGCCCTACCTGAAGAAGCCCGATTCACCCAAGCCACAGGCTAAGCCTGAGGCCATTCAGGTACCCTTCGAGTTCGGGCTGGCCGTTCTCTATGAACCGGAACAGCAATTAAAGGCTACGGCCGATAGTGGCGCGCAGCGCCTGCGAGTCCGCGCGCAGTGGCACATGGATGACAATCGCATCATCAGCGCCAACGCCCTGACTACGCTGGCGCGTGACTGCGGAATTAGCAAGGGCCTTAGCAAGATGATTCTCGCGCAGGCTCTGGAGAACGTGCGAGTCTGGTCGAACCAGGAATTCTCGCCGGAGATTTCCCTGCAGCTCGACAACTCCTTCCTGAGCGATCTCTCAACGCCCGATGTGCTGGCGATGTTGGCAGATCAGTACTATGTGCCACGGGAGTGGGTTGCTATCGAGATCGAAGAAGCCTCCATCGTCAGCAAGCAAGACACGGTGAGCGACGTACTTTCTCGCCTTCGCATCAAGGGTTTTAAGATTGCTGTCGCGGCAAAGCGCGAGGGAGAGAATGTGCTGCCGATGATGGACAATCTGCCTATCGATCAGGTCGTGATAGATATGTCGCAGCTTTCCAAGAAGGGCAACTTTCTCAACGACATGGAGACCGAGTTTCTCTATAGCTCGCTCACCTCCGTTACGAACAACAAAGGAATTAGCGCCTGCGCTTCTAACGTGAATACCTCTGACATTTTCGAGTTCGTAAAGAAATGCAATTTCAACAGTGCTAGAGGCACACAGATACTGGCGCCTACCGATGCAAACGAGATACTGCCGCGCTATCAGGAAGGACGGCTCTCAAGAAATGGAACAAACGACTAGAATTGATGGGAATGGGGCGACCAACAAGCGCCCCTGCGGTATTGCCCTGTGGCCCAAATAAACATAGATATCGATCGAGAGAATGATATAACGGTTATAACGATAAAAGGCGTTCTGCAAGAGGGAGACTTGCTCGCCGCGCTTTCTGAGTATTTCTCGAACGAGACTACCCTGAAGACTCTCTACGACTCGACGGCAGGCGACTGGTCTCAAGTTTCAACAGCTTACTACGAGCGCATGATTCGCTCGGGCAAGGCCTACGCTAGAAAAGGGGCCAAAGTGGCGATGGTGTTCTCGAACAAGATCGATTTTGGTATCGGTCGCATGCTGGAGAGTTTCGCTGAGCTCGAAGGTTACGAGAATCAACACGCCTGCTTCCTTTCGCTAGAAGCGGCACAAGATTGGCTTTCCCAAACGGATAGATAAGGATACTATTCCCGGCAATGCAGGGATACCCAAGATGTCGCAAAATAAGAATAGTCCCACACTGCGCAACTCCAGCAGACTCCTGATCTTCATCCAGTTCTTCGCGCCCGCGCTCTTGCTCTCGGCCATCAGTTTCGGTGGGTTCTTCTACTTCGAGTACGAAGAACGCCTCACCGAAATCGCCAACGAAGAGACCAGCCATGTAAATTCCCTGGGTCAGTCCCTGCTGAATGAGATCGCAATTGTGCAGGCCGATGTTTCTACGTTTACAAGGGCGCGCCTGCTCTACGACTACATGGACGGTGCCGAGGAATTCCTACCTCCCATTAATAACCGATTCACCGATCTGGTGACGATACGCAGCATCTACGACGATATTCGAATGATCGACAGCAGCGGCGCTGAGATCACTCATATCCGTTACGACCGCTCGACTGATAGTGCGGCGGTTGTCCCGCCACAGCAACTGCGGAACGTAGGTCGCGAACTGTACTTCCAGCGCGGCATGCAGTTGACAACAGGCGAGCTCTTTCTGTCTGATCTCACGCTCAACAATACTGCCCAAGGCCTGGGCAATCCGTTGATGCACTTCGCGGCACCGCTTTTCGATTCCTCGGGCAATCGCTTCGGTGTGCTCGCATTCAGCTACGAGGCATCGGAGTTCCTCTCTCGATTCGAAGCCTTCGGGCAATCGCCCAGTCGCGAAACCTGGTTGCTGAATAAGGCCGGCTACTGGCTTTCCGCAACCGACCCTGCCGACGAATGGGCGTTTATGTACCCGGACCGGCTCGACCGAAACCTGGCCGATCGCCTACCAGAGGTTTGGCTGAACTTACGCGTACCCTCGCAGAGTAATTTTACGATCGACGGCAATCTGTACTCTTATGTGCGGGTCTGCGGCGAGGCAAATTGCGAGTTCGAGTCGCAGTTGAACAACTCACAGAACATACAGCTTCCCACGCTGCTAGCGGAGTCCGAGTGGATCGTTGTCTCGCGAATACCCCAGAGCGAGTTAGGCATAATTAACTTGCTCAGGCCCTACCCCGAGCGCTGGGCACTCACTAGCGCGATGATTTTCGCCATCATCCTTCTCACCGCATTCGCCTCCCATAGATTCACCGGCATGATCATTGCACTGCGCAATAAGGAAGCACAGCTGAGACAGAGCAAATCATTGCACGAGGGATTCTTCGAGAAGAACCCGAGCATCATGTTCGTGAAAGACTTAGAAGGTAACTACAACCTTGTCAACGAGAGCTTTCATAGGTTCACTGAAACAAGTGAACAAGACTTCGAGGATATTACCTTAGCCAAGTTCTTCCCTGACCAAACCAATAAGATTACGCAAGATCAGGATAAGCAAATCATTGAGTACAGGCAGCCGATGGAGTTCGAGGCGAAGTGGAACGGCTCTGCGGGGGATCAGTATTTTTCCATCCTGCGCTTTCCCCTGCTCGATGACCGCGGAGAAGTGTATGCGGTAGGCGGCATCGCCTCCGATCGTACCGACCAGATCAAGGCGCGTAAGGCGCTCAGGGAAAGCGAGGAACAGTTTCGCTCTTTGGTAGAGTCCGCGCCCGAGGCCGTGCTCATAACTAATGTTCTAGGAAAAATTCTTCTCGTCAACAAACAATCAGAGAAACTATTTAAGTATAGTCGCGGCCGACTGCTGCGAATGCAGATGAAACAGATACTGCCCGAGATCGATATCGACCGACTCATCAAGGCTCGCTCGCGGAATACCTCCGGTTCGCAGATCCACCAGCTCACCTCTATGCACGCTACCGACGGCGAGGGCTTAGAGGTACCAGTGGACGTCGCTATTTCTACCACCGAGACCGAGTCAGGCCTAACCATTACCTTCATCGTGCGCGACATGAGCGACCGCTCTAGACTGGAAGCACAACTCAGGCAGAGTCAGAAGATGGATGCTATCGGTAAACTGACTGGTGGCATGGCGCACGATTTCAACAATCTGCTCGGTGTGATCATGGGCAATATCGATCTGGCACAGCGTAAGATCGACAAGACCTCGCCGGAATACCAGCGCATGGATACCGCGAAGAAGGCTGCAGGTCGCGGGGCCGAGCTCACCAAGCGCATGCTGGCGGTAGCGCGACGACAACCGTTGCAGCCCAAACCCACCAACATCAACGACATCATCAAAGAGATGGCCGATATTCTGCCGCGTACACTGGGTCCCGACATCGAGATGAAGTACGACATCAACGAGAATGTGCCCGATGTCTTAGTGGATCAGTCGGCGCTGGAGAATGTCTTCCTGAATCTTGCGATCAACTCGAGGGACGCGATGCCGAATGGGGGTAAGTTCTACCTCACGACCGATGTCATCCACTTGAGCAAGGACAGCCCGCTGGCGATGCAGGACGATATGCTTCCTGGCGCCTATGTGCAGATTTCCGTTACCGATACCGGCGAGGGCATGACACAGGAGACGCTGAGCCGCGTATTCGAGCCCTTCTTTACCACCAAGGAGAGAGGCAAGGGCACGGGACTAGGGCTCTCGATGATCTACGGCTTCGTAAAGCAGTCTGAGGGTAATATTCGCCTATACAGCGAGCCCGGTGTGGGCACGACGCTCGATATGTTCCTGCCGGTTTCGAAGGAGAAGTCGAAGAAGAGAATCACAGAGACCATTGACACGGAGAAACTGCTGAGCCGCTTCGATTCCTTGAAGGTGTTGACTGTCGATGACGAGTACGATCTTCTCGAGGTGGCCTCGGCCTATCTAGAAGACATGGGCTTCGAAGTGATTGCAGCGACTAACGGTGAGCACGCTCTCAAGAGTATCGAGCGTAACCCCGACATCGATCTGCTGGTAACGGATATCGTGATGCCCGGCGGCATGAGCGGCACCGAACTCGCTCGGAAGGTCAAAAAACGCCTGCCCGACATCAAGGTCTTGTATATGTCGGGCTTCCCTTCCGGGGTTATCGCGGACAAGTCGGGTACGGATTTGGATGCGCCACTGCTAACCAAGCCCTACACGGTAGATGAGCTATCCGAGGCGCTGGAGGATCTGCTGCACGAGCCAGCCTAGGGCAGCTCTGAATAACTCACTGGTGCCCTAGACCGCTATTTTGGCGTAGCGCTCGGCCCACTGCGTCTTCCACTCCCTCAGTTCCAAGGCACGCATGGGCTTACCAATGAAGAAGCCCTGAGCTATGTCGCAGCCAGAACCGTCAAGGAAACTCCAGTCGGCCTCGTTCTCCACGCCTTCGGCGACGGTCTTGATGCCAAGGTTCTTCGCCAGCCGAATGCTGCCATCAAAGATGCCATGCAGCGTTGCATTGTCGCAGGCGGAATGCACGAAGCCTCGGTCTATCTTCAGCTCGTTGAAGGGTATATCGCGCAGTTGGGTCATCGAGGAGTGACCGGTGCCGAAGTCGTCGATGGAGAGGTTTACCCGGCGCAGGCGCAGGCGTGTCAACATATCCAATACTAGCGAGTAGTCCTTCATGAGCTTAGACTCGGTGACTTCGAGAATGAGATCCTGCGGACTCACGCCGGAGGTAAGCAACTCGTTCTCAAGAGAACTAATGAAGTCGCGAGTGTTGAGATTGTACATAGAGATATTTACCGCGACCGTGATATTAATCCCTGCCTCTTTCCAGAGATTGCTATCCGAAAGCGCATTGCTGAGCACCTGCTGGGCGATAGCATCGATGAGCTCGTTCTCTTCGGCCAGGTCGATAAAATTATCTGGTAGAATAATGCCATCTTCCGGATGCTCCCATCTAACCAGTGCCTCTACACCGACGAGGGCACCGGTATCCAGATGCACCTTCGGCTGGTAGAAATTTGCGAGCTCACCCGATTCGATCGCCTGCTTGAGGCGCGCGGCCTCGTAGATATGCTGCTTGTTGCCCGCCAGCGACTTCGCCTGTTGCGCGTCGAGTTGCTTCAGGTATTTCTGCAACTGCTCTTGCTGAACCGGCTTATTGAGATGGCCTAGCACGCGAAGATGGTAGGAAGAGGCCAGCGTCTCGGCGGACTGCAAAACTCGCTCGTCTTCGCCGCTAACCAATAACAGTGCGCCGGTGAACTTTGTCTCCTGCAGTTTCTGCAGAAACTCGAGACCATCCATGTTTGGCATGTTCAGGTCGAGGATAATGATAGTCGAATCCAGTATCTGTCCAGCCAAATGATCGAGCGCCGTCTGACCGTCGTCGAATGCCGTTACATTCTTGTAGCCCACCACAGATAATTGATGTGAGAGCAACTTAAGCTGAAACTGATCGTCATCGACGATCACAATCTGCGTAAGTGCTAGTGAGCCTTCGGATTGCTGCTGCATATTAGCTGTCCCGTTGTCCTATTGATTCCATTACCGCATGCAGTGACAGATTAAAACCCGCCATCGCATCATGGATCTGAGATTCGTCGTCGTTCTTACCGGCCGATTCGAGCTCGGCGCAAATCTCACCTAATGCCAAAGCACCCACCGAACGCGATGAGGATTTTAGCGCGTGGGCAAGTTCCCCAACCTGCTTCCACTGCCCACTCCTGTAGGCTTGTGCTATCTGTTCAGCGGCGCTTCTCGCCGACTGCCTGTATTCACTAAGGAAACTCTCGATCAGACTCTCATCGTCGCCCACCAGCTGTACTAAGACATTAACATCCAGCGTGGATAAATTGGTGGCGCCGTTCGTATTTTGTGTCTTAGTCGGCTCGTCTTTGCCATCGGACTCTGGGCTCACGGGATCTGTACTATCGGCTTGTGCCAAGTCGAGTCCTGGCCGAGGCTTTTCGTCTAATATTTCTCCGGCCCACTTCTCGAGCTTTTCCTGCAAGGACTCCAGTGGCACTGGCTTCGGCAGGTAGTCGTTCATGCCCGCCTCGATACACTGGTTTCGTTCGCCCTTGGTGGCATTTGCGGTGAACGCAACGATCGGTAGTTGCTTGCGTCCATTGGTCTCCTGGCGTCGAATCGCCGCCGTCAGTTCATAACCGTCGATAACTGGCATATGCAGATCGGTTAGCAGCAGTGAATAGTGGTGCTCACTCCAGAGTTCCAGCGCCTCCTGACCGTTGCCGGCAACATCGTAGGCGTAGCCGAGCAGGTCCAGCTGATTCTTGATTACCTTCTGATTGATATCGTTGTCTTCCGCAACGAGTATCATGCGACCCTGCACCTCCGCCTCTTCTCGAGTTATTTGCTTGCGCGCCTCGGTGCCTTCCGATTCGGTGTCTTCCAGGTGTTCGACATTGCCCGAGATAGCTGCCAGCACATCGTGAAAACAGGTGCCTGTGCTGGGGTTCAGATTAACCAGCGTGGTCGTTTCATCGATAACATCGACGCGGTGATGCAGCAGCGGACGCACGATGACGAGGCGCTGAAAAGAACCTCCCGATGCCGCCAGCAGCGCCTGATATGCTGCTAATTCTGCATCCGATTCGATGGCGATCGCTACACTCTGCCCCTGACTCGGCTTCGCCAGAAGCTGCTCCGCGGTTTCCACCACCTCTAGAGACACGCCTGCGAAGTTCAGATAGGTCTGCCAGTCCTTATTCTCTTCGGCTCGCGGGCAGAGCAGTCTGCAGTGTACGCCCTCGAGTTGCCCAGCGGGCGAAGAGGCTTCGGCGCGCTCCACTTCTACCATCGGAATAATAACGGTGAATGTGCTGCCTACGCCTTCCTCGCTGTCTATGACCAGTGTGCCACCCAGCATCTCCACAATGCGCTTAGTGATAGGAAGACCCAGGCCAGTTCCGCCGAAGCGACGTGTCGTCGAGGTATCAGCTTGGGAGAACGGTTCGAATACGGTTGCAATCGCCGAGTCCGACATGCCGATGCCGTTGTCGATGACGCGTATCTGCAGATTCTCTCCCTCTCTTTCGAATCGTGCATCCACGTGCCCCATACGAGTCGTGCTGCCAGAGAACTTGAGCGCATTGCCCACCAGGTTTATGACTATCTGCCGCAGGCGAACCGCGTCTGACACGATCGCGTTGGGCAGATGCGGATCCAGATAGAAGCGAAGGCCCACCTGTTTCTTGCGCGCTATCGATAGCATCGCATTGCAGATCGACTCGGTAAGATAGGAGACTACGACCGGCTCCGATTCCAATTCGATCTTGCCCGCCTCGATCTTGGAGAAATCCAGAATGTCGTCGATCACTGTTAGCAGGCTGTAGGCTGAGTCCTTGATGATCTCCACCTGGTCCAACTGACGCGGCTTGAGACTGCTCTGACGCAATACGTCGATGGTGCCGATCACGCCGTTCATCGGCGTACGAATCTCGTGGCTCATAGTAGCGAGGAATGAACTCTTCGCCTTGTTCGCCTCTTCGGCACGCTGACGCGCCTGATTGAGCTCCTCGGTGCGCTTGTTGACGCGACGTTCCAGGCCTTGGCGCTCTTCTTCCAGTTCGCGATTGAGCAACTGTAGCTGCGACGTACTCTCCTCCAGCGCACTCATCGCCTGCACCTGCTTGGTGATGTCACGCACGATGCACATGATCATGGACTCAGAACCGCTCTCCACCGGGCTCATCGCGACTTCGATGGGAAATTTCGCGCCATTGCCCTTGAGACCAAAAATCTCGCGCTCCGCACCCAGCACGCGAGTACTAGGCGAGCGTAAGAATTCGATTCGCTCGTCTCGCAGCTCTTGCCAGTCTTCTTCAGGGATCAGGTCTCCCACTTTAAGGATCTGAAGTGCTGCAGAGTCCCTGCCGAATAGATTCTCTGCCTGACGATTCACTAGCTGAATCTCGCCTTCGACGTCGGCGATGATAATGGCGTTTGGCGCCATGTCCAGAAGTGCCTCGAAGCGGTGCTCGCTGTCTTTCAATGCGCTCTCGGTCGACAGCACCTTCGTCACATCATGCGCGATCGAGCCCACGCCGAATATCCTGCCGCTACGGGTACGCATGGCGAACTTCATAATGGTGAACTTTGAGGTGCCATCGGCGGCGGTTAGAATATCGTCGAACTCGACTCGATCGCCGCCCTGCAAAATTTGCTCGTCCTGCTTCTGCAGTATTGTCGCCTGCATGATAGGAAACAGATCGAAGTCGCTATTGCCTTCAATCTCTTCCTCGGGCAGCCCAACGATTCTTCCCCAGACGTCGTTGCTATAGAGATAGTGTCCGTCCAGGTCTTTCACGGAAAGTGCGCTGCGTGTCTTGCCGATAAACGCCTCGCGCAAGATTTCATTCGAACGAATCTGCTTCTCTTTGCCATACAGGTTCGATGCAACGCGCCAGGAGATAATGCTAGACAGCACCAGCGTGCCAGCTACCAGCGCGATGATCGCCAGAATCTGGTCGGTTTCGGGTGTAAAACCCATGTAGAGATATGCGGAGTTGCGGCCGATTCCTTATTTCAGTTATAGCAAAATAGTCGCTGTGCCTAGCGATGTCTATGGCAATTCTCCTACACAGGAGCGTTGTCAGACCTCTACGGTTGGCTAGACACGGGCGAAGGAGCGATTTTACAGTAAAACCTACGCTAGGTGGCTGACACTGAGTAACTTATCGACCTGCCGCTCCCCGACCTCGGTTAAGCGCGTCCTGCGCAGACGTGGAGAGCCCACCATCCAGACCAACCGTTACAAAACGGAAGCCCTGCGCTAGCCTCTGCTCTACACTGCGTGAGTTGGTGGTGATGGCACAGGGCACATCGTGGGCGATGCAGGCGGCGAGTACAGTCTGTATTGCGGCCTCCACCTCGGGTGCGGAAGAACTGGCATAGCCCATGGCCGTGCTGAGATCGGCGGGCCCGATGAAGATGACCCCGGTGCCGGGCACGGAGATGATCTCTTCGATGTTGGCTACACCCTCCGGCGTCTCTATCTGAATGATCGCCAGCAGCTCACCCGCCGGGTCTAGGGGCCAGAGGTCTGCTCGGGAGTGGTAGTCACGGATACCCCAGTACCAGACGGCATTCGACGGGTTTCTGCCCCTAAGCCCGGCGGGCTCGAAGTCCTCGGCACCGCTTAGCTGCGGATAGCGGCTCGCGCGTATCGCCATCTCTGCTTCCGCGGCATTATTCACCGAGGGGAACATCACGCCGAACGCGCCGACATCCAGCGCCTGCTTCACTTGGGAGAGCACATCTTCGCTGCCGATTGCCGGTATCCGCACGAAGGGCACTACATCAGGCTGTAAATTGCCCTTCTCGATAAGCGCTCGCTTATCGGTCATGCCCAGCAGAAACTGTCGGATACGCTCCACGTCGAAGGGGGCGTGCTCCATATCGATGATGATGAAATCCAGACCCGAACGCGCCAGGGAGCGCGCGTTGTTGAGCGAGTAGTCGAATGCCAGAAGGCCGAATGCCGGCTCATCGTTCTCGAGCAGTTCGATTGCCTTGTTCAGTCGCGTCTCAGCAACCTGCGCCAAGGCGAACGTGGAATGCAACAACAAACACAGCGTGAGGCCGAATGTGGTTCGCCTAAGTGCTCTGGTTTTCATATCTTCTCCTCGATTCAGGTGCCGCGGGACGCATGCTGACCCTGTCACATCGGCCGTAGCTGCAGCCAGAACAGCAGATACTGCCCACAATCTCGTTAGTATTCAATCTCCTCGGCCCCTGGCTGTCTGCGATTGCCATATCTACCGCCGCGCCCAGCTGTTATATTGGCAGAGCTGCCCTTTGTCGGCAGCTATTTCGGCCTCGCGGAGGCCTGATTCAAGGAGAATCACATGAAGAGTCTAAGAAGCATAGCCGGCATAACCGCCGCCATGCTTATAAGCGGCGCGCTTAGCGCCCAGAGCGCGACCGTGCTCTATAACGAACGGGTCGTGGAGCTGGAACAGACGCTACCCGACGCGACCGATCTCTGGGTAAAACCGGATGATCTAACTCGAGTAAACGATTTCGTGCTGAAGCCAGAAGGTGCCTGCCTCGACGAACTCTGCATACCCGTATTGCAGGATCGAGACAGCGCCATGTATGTCACCCGTCAGGGCCAGGCTTGGTTTAATGTCACCGAACTCGCGGACAAGCTACAGCAAGCCTATGTAACCGACTACAACGACGGCGTCTGGAGTTTCGGCAGCATGCCGGTAACGCGGCAGTCGTTCCTGCGTGGCGGCGAGGCCCCTGATTTCGAACTCATGGGTCGCGATGGCGAGATGGTTCGACTCTCGGACTTCAGAGGTAAAAAGGTATTACTACTTACCTGGGCCTCGTGGTGAGGATGTCGTTTTGACGTGCCCGTGTGGCAGTCCATTTACGAAGAACTCAAGTCTGAAAATTTTGAAATCATATCCGTCGCGCAAGACACCGGCGGCGAAGAAGCTGCTGGTTCGTTTTTCGACGACGCCAATGTAACTTACACGGCGATCATCGATGTGAACCATCACATCAGTGCGCTCTACAATCTCGTGAACGTACCCTCCGGCGTCTGGATAGACGAGGAAGGTAAGATTGCACGCATCAACGAGGGCACCTATGCGACGACGCATTTCGATGGCGCGTTCGGTAACGATGACTACGTGCCTATCGTGCGCGATTGGGTCGCCAAGGGCGCAGACAGCGAGTATGTTTGGGACCGCAGCAAGGTGCGCGAGAGCATCTTCCAGCGCACGCCCGAGGCAGAGCGTGCCCAACCGGCTTTCCGCCTGGGTGGGTATTACTTCACCCTCGACAACGACGAGAAGGCGGAGCAGTACTGGACCATGGCGCAGGAGCTAGACCCAACGAGCTGGAACTACCTGAGGCAGGATCTGCAATACGAGGAAGGTGGTTCGGCTGGACCGGAATGGCGAGCCAGACGCGAGCAGATTGAGAGCGCTGGCGGAAGCTATTATGCACCGCTGGGTATCGACGACAACTAGTCGAAACAGCGATAGTATCGGCGCTTTGGTGCCGACATTAAAAAAGCCGATCAAGAAAACTTGATCGGCTTTTTTTGTAGCTAGACCTGTGCGGCTTAACGCGCAGTCCAGGGAGGATTGATCAGCAGATCAGGATCCACTCCGGGCTTCGGTACAAACTTCTGCGTGCGGCCATACTGGTTGTCACCGCCATAGAGATTGCCTTCCTCATCTACGCTGAAGGTATGAACCTCAATGTAGCCGTCCGGCAGCTCACGGGGAACCAGCCATGTGTATTTCAGGTTGCCCTCGAAGTCGAAGTTGACGAAGCGCAGCGGGCCCAGATCGGTAATCCAGAAGTCGTCGTCGTTCACGATGATGTCTAGCGGAAGTGTCAGGTTGCCGATGGATCTTTCGAACTCGAACTCGACCGGATCGTCGGTAGTTCGCCACACGTTAACCCGGCCGCCGGAACGGTCCAGAACGAAGACACGACCCTCTGGGCCGAGCGCCACGGCATGAATCGTATTTGTCTGACCGGGGCCCGTGCCCTCGCTGCCGAACTCACCCATATAGTTCATGTCGCTATCCATGATCATGATCCGGTTATTATCCAGGCCATCGGCGATCAGGATGCGGCCATCGGGCAGGAACGCGATGTCTTGCGGGCGACCGAAGTGTGTCTCGTCGTCGCCGGGGACAAGCTTTTCACCGTAGGTGGCGAGGACTTCGCTGCCGTCGTTAGCGATGACGTAGATCTGATGGAAGGTCTCATTCACCAGCCAGATTTTGCTCTCCGGGTCGTAGGGGTTAATTCGGATACGGTGTGGGCCGGGGCCGTCCGAGCCTTCGCATAGGTAGTCCAGATGATCCCACAGCTCTCGCACCTCACCGTCGGCATTCAAGGTGTAGAGACAATTATTCCAGACTCGACGAGTTGTATCGGTCAGCACGTTCAGACCCATGTCACCGGCGAAACCGAGGTAGTCATCAGGGATCGGATAGGGCAGCACTGTCTCGCCGCGCTGACCGATGATGATGCGGTCCGGAGACTCGGCCCAGACGCCCGAGTTGCCGCCGAAGGCATAGCCCGACTCCGCGAAGGGCTTGTGCCAAAGTGAGACGACGTCGTAAGGGCTTTCGCCGATGGGACCGCGGGCATTGCCCTGTTGGGAAAGCGCGGAGCTAGAGATACACAGTGCCAGCGTGAAGACAGCTAGCCGGTTTAGTTTAAGCATGATTAGGGGAGCCTCTGACGAACCGATGAGTTCGCTGTTGTTGTTTTCCACCCTATCATGACAAAAAACGCTGTAGATATTCAATAAACTTCTGAAAAAGCACAAACTGTTGCAAATCCGCGCCAGCCTGGCGAGCTGACGCGTCGCGACCTACTCGTTTTCAGATTCAGGCTCGATCGGCGTGCCGTCGCCGTTCATGCCCATCGCCTCGTAGCGACGCCAACCGGCGAGTATGCCGGCGAGTCCGTGATTGCCCTCATGGCAGGCGTATTCGTAGATCGGCATATCGGTTCTGCGCATCGGAACCTTCGCCGACCAAGACACATCCCAGGTATCGGGATCTTCCACGGTGAAATCATAGTCCAGCGTGTTCTCGTCGATGCGGGTGAAACGCTCCGTCACTCGCATATTCGATGAGGCGCCGCGGGCGGTCTGGAAGTAGTAGAAGTCCTGAGTATGGATGACGAGCGTGTCGCCTTCCCAATGCGCAATAGAATCGCCGTCCCACTTTATCTGACGCGTGTGATGCTCGCTGTCGAGGCGAATGATGCGAGCACGGTGGATCATCTCGTTCAGGATCATGATGTGATCTTTGGTCTGCACGAGCTGCATATTATTGTTATAGGAGCCGGGTACCATGGGCGGCCCGGCACCGTTGCTCATCAGGCAGCGGTCGGCGAGTGTACGCGCCTCGGGCCCGATGCTCAGCCGGCGATTCTCGGCGATCATCGCATTACGCGCCCTACCCGTCGCATTCATCTCCGGCAGTCGACCGTTAGGGGGATCGTAGATCAGGGAGGTACGGCGATCCGCGATGGTTTCTACGCCGCGCTCGTACCAGAACTCGTTGTAAGAAATAACACCAGGCGGATAGCCCGCGCCGCCTACCGAGTCGATGATAAGATCGCGGTTCTGGCGGCGGTTCTCGAAGGCGGCCCATTCCTCGGCTTCCTGGGGTGTTAGTGTGGCCTTGTCTGCGAGCTCGACGGGGCGGTTAAGCGGTGTCAGGGTGCGGAAGGTGTAGGTGCCCTGCAGGTCGGGATGGCCGTACTCGGTGCGGGGAAATTCCGTGTCCTGCGCCGCAATAGGCGGGGCGGCTAGCAGCACAGTAGCGGCGAATAGCCATGGGGCTGAGCGCGTCTTCATGGTGCCTCCTCGTTATTAGTCGTTATACGTTTGAGAGACTCCCTAGAAACTACTCTTGTTAAGCAGGATTTCCAAGCGAATTCTCAGGTGAGCGGCCAGTTGAGGCACATCTCGGCCCGGTAGGCAGTCGCCTTCCAATGTCCCTGAAGCTGCCGACCTCGCGCCTGTATACGCGCCGCGAGCTCCATCGACGCCCGCTCCGGTACAACATGCTCGAGCACGTAAAGATACTTCTATACTTCGGTGTCCAATCGCATGAGCGTCTGCACTGGCCCGGCTAGAGATTCTGCGAGAGACAGCTCGGCGCCGCCCATGCCCTCACCCGAAAGAGTCGCGCCTGCGGCGACCTGACCCCAGAAGCCGCGCTCTATTGGCAGTTCACTCTCGACGACAAGGTGCGTGAGGTCGTGGCGCAGGAAGCTGCGGCTATTGAGGATTGCACTGTCTTGGGAATGGTCTTCCCGGCGCACGGCTACTGAGTGCTCCTCGTCGCTTAGCTTGGTGAAGATAATTTCCATAGTCATAGCAAGAATAGCCGAGGCGCTAGTTGATGTCAGATTCCCACGCTTGAATGGGCAGTTCAGCCTAGTGGGCAGCCTTGAACTGCAGTCGACGCGCGTGCAGACGCGGCTCGGTGTAGCCGTTGGGCTGCGATGTGCCATCGAAGATCAGGTCGCATGCTGCCTGGAATGCTATAGAACTATCGAAGCCGGGCGCCATCGCGCGATAGCGTGGGTCCGATGCGTTCTGGCCATCGACAATCAATGCCATACGTTCCAGAGTCTCGCGCACCTGTTCTGTGCTGCAGATACCGTGGTGTAGCCAGTTTGCAATGTGTTGGCTTGATATGCGCAGTGTCGCTCGATCTTCCATCAAGCCAATGTTATGAATGTCAGGCACTTTGGAGCAGCCAACGCCCTGATCGATCCAACGTACGACGTAGCCGAGAATGCTCTGACAATTATTGTCTAGTTCAAGTTGCACAGTCTCCTGTGGCAATGTGCTAGGGTCGCCCAGCAAAGGCAGAGCGAGGAGTTGATTGATACTCACGGGCTCGCGATCTCTCAGCTCTTGCTGTCGCTCAAGAACGTTCACCAAGTGATAGTGCATGACATGAAGCACGGCTGCCGTGGGCGAAGGCACCCAGGCCGTGTTCGCACCAGCGAGCGGATGGTTGATCTTCTCCTCCAACATCCGCGCCATCAAATCGGGCATAGCCCACATGCCCTTGCCAATCTGGGCTCTGCCCTGCAGCCCGCAGGCCAAACCAATATCCACATTGTGATTCTCGTAGGCAGCGATCCAGGTTGTTGTCTTCATATCTGCTTTGGGCACCATGGCACCCGCCTGCATACTGGTGTGTATCTCATCGCCGGTGCGATCCAGAAAGCCGGTGTTGATAAAGGCCACGCGATTCTTAGCAGCACGAATGCACTCTTTCAAGTTAACGGTCGTGCGGCGCTCCTCATCCATTACGCCGATCTTCAATGTATTGCGCGCCAAACCTAACATTTTTTCTACGTCAGTGAACAGATCGCAGCTAAAGCTCACCTCTTCCGGTCCATGCATCTTCGGTTTTACAATATAGATGCTACCGCTGCGTGAGTTATTGAGCGCACCCAATTGGCGCACATCAATCGCAGCAATAGCCGCGGTAACAACCGCATCGAGAATGCCTTCGTATACCTCTGCACCGTTTGCATCGAGTACTGCACCGTTGCGCATAAGATGGCCTACGTTTCTTACCAGCAGCAGGCTTCGGCCGGGCAGTGTGATTGACTCACCTTGCAGCCCCTGATAATCCCGATCGGGACTAAGGGTTCGCGTTTGTGAGCTACCCTGCTTTGTAAATGTCTCAGCCAGATCGCCTCGCATTAGACCGAGCCAGTTCTCGTAGACCTCAACCTTATCTTCTGCGTCTACTGCGGCCACGGAGTCCTCGCAGTCCTGAATCGTCGTGAGTGCCGCTTCAAGCACAACGTCCTTGACGCCCGCCGTATCGAGGCTGCCGATCTCCGACGTTCTATCCAGCACTATCTCTATATGTAGCCCGTTGTTTACGAGCAGCACAGTGTCAGGCTTGTTCGGGTCGCCCTTGTATCCCTTCAAGTGGCGCATGTTCATCAGGGTCGTAACGCCCTGCTCCATCTCCACCATCAATTGTCCGTTAGCAATGCTGTAGGAGATGGCGTCCGCATGACTCGCTGCAAGAAGCGGGCAGGCCTGATCGAGAAACCCCTTAGCTAGCGCGACGACCCTTTCCCCTCGCACGGGGTTGTATCCTGGCCCGCGCTCGGCGCCACCTTCCTCGGGCACTGCGTCCGAGCCGTAGAGGGCGTCATACAGGCTGCCCCAGCGCGCGTTCGCCGCGTTCAGTGCGAAGCGCGCATTCTTCACGGGCACAACGAGCTGCGGTCCGGCGATCGTTGCGATCTCGGGATCTACCTTATCTGTATCTACGGAAAAATTATCGCCTTGGGCAACGAGATAGCCGATCTCGCGCAGGAAACTCTGATAGTCGGCGGGGTCGAAGGGCTGGCCGCGATGCTGCCGATGCCAGCCATCGATCTGTTGCTGCATTCGATCGCGGGTTTCGAGTAGCGCGGTGTTGCGCGGTGTGAACTCGTCGAGTATCGCAGCGAACCCATCCCAGAAAGCGGACTCGTCGATCTCCAAGAGTGGCAAGACTTGTGTATTGATTAGTTGGGCTAGCTGCGCATCGACGTCCAGCTTTGAGATTCGGATTCGCTGGCTCATGGGCGAGACATTGAGGGGCTACTGGCAGCGCATTCAGCCGACCGCTGGATGGTCGGAAGCTTGGTATCTAGTCTTTGTTCTGATTGCTCGCTAGCTCGTCGACGCATGGGGACCCGACTCGCGAGAGGCCAGCTCGGCCATGCGCTTGACGGAGTCGTGCATCTCATCCAGTGTCGCCTGGAATTGACTGTCGTCTCCCCCATTCTGCTCGCGTGCTATCGCTGCCGCGTTTAGCTGGCGAATTAGCTGAATTATGTTGTCGCCCTCAGCCCGAAGATCGATGTAGCGCCGCTCGCTCGGAAACACCTTGCTGGAAAGTCCCCAGACGCCTGCCTCCATTAAGAGCACGCCAACTAGCGCGATGGGCAGCTGCATCTGAACCGTAAGCGACGGGCTGAGAATCACCGCCGTGAAGATGACTGCTATGCCGAGTGCCGTAAGTCCAATATCTATGCTTTGTCGAATAGTCCGTCTCAATGTGGTCTCCTAATTCTCAGTCACGCAAGCTTCGCCTGCGCCTATTTTCGTTACTCTACGGCGAGAAGTAAATCCCAAGCATTACCCTCAGGGATTGATGCGAAGGCTCAGTGCCGCCGTGTACAGCATCGATTTATCGCGATCCCTGACCGACCAGTCCAGAAGCGTATCCATGTCTTGCTCGACGCGGCCCACATACAGTATGCGGCCGTTGGCGGTGACGTGAATATCTTCCGAGAAATCTACCTGCTCGGGATTTAGCAGCAGCGTAAAGGCATCGACCGAATCCGAGTCCACGATGAACTCATTGCCCTGCCGTGTCACGCTCATCAGGCCGGGCTGATCCTCTTCAGACAACTCTTCGATGCGTAGCCACAGGTTTCGGTTGTAGCGATCGCTGCGATCGGCAACCCAGCGTAGCGAATTCGGGAAGGGCTCGCGCGGATTGTCCAGCTTGAACTGTTCGATCATCGGCCGCTCTTCGGGCAGCCAGTTAGTGTTGTGGCCGCCATCTTCAATCGCACGGAACACATGATCTATGTTCGCGTCCTGCAATATATTAATAAAAGGAACGAGGGATGAGACTGGATACAGCGGGTCATTCTCGCCATTGACTATATAAAGTGGTCTGCTCATCAGGTTCTCGAAATAAAGCTTGTAGCCGGGCCCGCTGTTTGGGTTCCGGAGCACGCCCGGGTGGCCGATATAGGGCAGGAACGCGGCCCACTCCGTCGACTGCTTAAAGGCGAAGAAGTAGGCGCCGGTACCGCCGTCGGAAATACCGGTTAGAGTGACGCGGTTGTCGTCGATGTTATAGGTCTGCTTCAGCTCTCTTAGTATTGCCGGGAGATTGTCCGCCTGGTTGTCGAGCCACCAGAACGCCTCGTCCCAGGCAGCAGGCACGACCACGATACGGTCTTCCTGCTTCAGCGAGTCGAAGCCGCGACGCCACCAACCGCCACCCGGCTGCCATTCGGGCCGGGCCACGCCGCCGTGCAACATGAACTCTACCGCGTAGCTGCGCGTCGCATCGTAGGATTCGGGAATCAGATAGACGAAGGGGTAGCGTATGCCATCGATATCGATGCGGGCGCTCTCTTGCTGCCCCGTGGGCACATCCTGCGCGTAGTCGGGGCCAGCCTTCAGCCAGCGGTACAGCGTGTCGACATCGCCGGCCGCGGCGGCGAGCTGTTGCCGGCTAGCCTGCAACTCCTCGGCGCTGCGCGCCGACCAGAACGCGCTCACCAAACCCGCGCCGTCGACTGACTCGGCCGCCTGTAGTGGCAACTGCACAAAGACTAGCAGCAGGGCTGCAGCAAAAGACCTCTTCCATTTAGTCATCAATTTAGAGTTCCCCACCCAGTTCTGTGTACACCGCCCGCAGGAATCGATCCGGGTCGCCGTACTGTGCATTGTAGGCTGCGGTTGGATCCGCTTGCGCGACCTGCTCGTAGCTCATGTTTCTCTCCAGCATGCTCTCGACCTGCCCCGCTACATCCAACACCATGTCGCGGAAGCCCATGACATCCTCGCGCGTGGACACGCCGCCGTGTCCAGGAAGAATCTTCGTGTTTGGCCCCGCCACGCCGATGAGCGTGCCCAGCGCCTCGAGTGTGCCCGGCAGTGTACCGCCGTTGTTCGTATCGATTACAGGGAAGGCGGTAGTACGGAATACATCGCCGGTATGGACGACGTCCGAGTCCTTAAAGTAGATAAAAGTATCGCCGTCGGTATGGGCAGGCGGTACCGGGAATGCGTAGACCTCTTCGCCATTCAGGTGGATGGTGATGGCGCCGCTGTAGGTGAGCACCGGCAGCGCAGCCTCGGGCGCTTGCTCCGACAGGCGCACCCGCACCTCGTCGCGGGCGAGGATCTGCACGCCCATCCTGCCCAGGTTCTCATTGCCGCCGGTATGGTCGCCATGTACATGAGTGTTGATTAGGAAGCGAATCTCGCCGTCGTTCAGCTCAGCGATGGCGGCAATGATCTTCTCCGTCAGCGGCGCGAACTGGTCGTCGATCATGACGATGCCGTCCTCGCCTATTGAGAGCCCAATATTGCCACCACGCCCTTCCAGGTAGTACACACTGCCGGCGACGAAATGAGGAACGATCTCGACATTGCTAAAGTCCTGCTGTGCCAGCGTCGAACCGGCAGTCAGGCCAGCGAGGACAAGTAAACTAAATTGTAGACTTCGAATGCGGCTCATGGAGAACCTCCTAGCCTGAGAGGCATGGGTTGAGGGGCTTGCCGCGCCGGGTGTCGAGACCCTCGATCGAATGACGCGGCATTCACAGGAGGAGAATAAGAGCCTAGCGGCAGAAAGTCCAATGGCTACAGGGGTGCTGGGCTTATTTAGATTCAGGTCCAACTGGTTTAAAGTAGGCTCTTCTCGACTCAAAGAGAGTATTGTCGCCGCGTGATTCTCAGCTTTCGCACGTAGAGAGAAGTGGCTCGAGAGCAACACACGTCGTCGGCTTAGTTGGATGAGAATGGCTCATATCACTGAGAACAGAACAGCAAGCAGGAGAACCCGCTATCTCGCAGGCGCTATCAGCCTTTTGCTGAGCGCGGCCGCCTTCACTCAGGACAGTCTGCCGCAGCTGGACTTTGACCTGCCGCTGCGACTGGATTTCTCCGGCTCCTGGGAGAAAGATTTTCGACGTAGCGACAACTGGGAGGACGAGCTCACCCGGACGCTGCGGGTGCGCCAGGAGGCATCGGCCCGGCAGCAGTCCTCCCCCGGGTCCTCGCGCATCCCCTCGGTGCCGCCGATCTCGGTCGGCAATGTAAACCTGCCACGCAGCCGCGGCCGCGGCGCGAGCATCGTCGACCTCGCCAGACTCGCCGAATACATCAGCCGCCAGAACACCATCGAGATCACACAGACGCGAGATGAGATTCGTATCAACCGCAGCGGCGAGGCCGATCTGGTCTGCGGTGTGGAGTACGAACTGCAGCGGACCTTCTCTAGCGCTCATGGCGTGGAGGTCTGTGGATGGGATGGGCAGCAGCTCATCTTTCAGATCATGCTTCCCGACGATCTCACCATCATGCACCGCTTCACTGTCTCCTCCAATCAGCAGGTGCTCAACCTGCTTACCACTGTCTATAGCAAGAACAGCGAGCCCTTCAATCTCCGACTAGCATTCAATAAGTACGAGGCACCACGCGATGAATTTAATTGTATACAGACCCTGAGTCGTGGCCAGGTATGCAATCAGTCCGGCGCCGACCTGTCCACCCAGTTGGAAGACCTATAATGCTGGTACGGACTGCTATCGGAACTCGATGGATTAGCGTAGCGATGCTGCTACTTTTGAGCGGCTGTGCGCAGACGATCCCGGAGCCGGTTGAGCGCCCTCTGGATCTTGTTGGCGATGTGCCACTCGTGCGGGCTACTCAGATTTCGACCCAAGACTCACTGTTAGAAGTGGGCGTGCAAATCTTCGGCACCGAGTTCAAGGAAGAAGAATATGAGATCGGTGATTGGGTTTTCGACGAGATCATTCAGAAGGAGACGCAGTTTCTTCCACATCTGTTAAAGAACACGCTGGTCGACTCCAACCATTGGGGCGCGGTGCGAGTGATTCCCGAGAGCGACCCCTCCCTCGACCTGATCGTGCAGGGCGAGATCATACAGTCCGATGGCCAGACACTGGAGCTTCGTATTCGCGCGGTAGATAGCAGCGGTCGTGAATGGCTCGATCGTGTGTACGCCGACCAGAGCGTGCAGGAAGAATACCCGGAGTCCACGCGCTTCACCCTCGACAATACCTTCGATGCAGCAAACTTCGTCGACCCGTTTCAAGACATCTACGATCGCATCGCGAATGACCTGCTTGCCGTGCGAGGCAGCCTCGGCGAGCAAGAACTCGCCGAGCTGAACCTCGTCACCGACATGCTATACGCGCGCGACCTCTCACCGGAGAGCTTCGATGATGTGCTAAAGAGGGATGACGAAGGCCGCCTCGTGCTGCAAGGCATTCCGGCGCGGGACGATCCGATGATGGCGCGCGTGGCCGACATGAAATACCGCCATCACCTGTTCATCGACACGGTGGATGAGTACTACCAGACTCTCTACGACGACATACAACCCGCCTATGTATTGTGGCGTCGCTACTCGATCGATCAGCTCGCCGAGGTCGAATCCTCGCGAAGGGAAGCGAATCAGAGCGATTACGGCAACTCCAGCGGCTTCCTGTCACTGAGCCAACGCTACGATCGCTTCAAGTGGAGCAAGATCTTCGAGCGCGAGTTTAGCGATCTTGCGGCGGGCTTTAACAACGAACTGGCCCCCGCCTTTCTGGAGTTAAACTCCCAGGTGCATGGCCTAACGGGAACGATGGAGCAGCAGTACCGCGAGTGGCGCGGCATACTGCGCCGCCTGTTCGAGCTGGAGAGCGGCGAGATAGGCGCCGATGCCAGCGAGTAACTGGGCGGCGAACAAGGCTGATGTTATTCAGCGGGCTAGATGCTGTAGAGGATCATCCAGCAGGCTAGAGCTACAACAACAGGCACAATCATAAGGAAAACTAGGTGTCTAACGTGGATCATCGATCTGCCCTCTCTTCGCTATAAACTGAATACCACTATAGCACCGCAACAGCCAGAATATGGGGCACTGCGACACTGTGCCGCAGTACGATGGCGACACAGAATAATGCTCACGCCTCTTTAAACCGCCGCTTATCTAGGCGTATACTCATTCGAAACACTAATAAAGGTACTGATCATGACGGATGAACAGACCCCGCCCGAGAAGAGCGGCAAATCGCGCAATATTCTTATCGCCGCAGGTGGCACGCTGGTCGTCGCCCTCGTCGCCGGTTTCCTGATCTACTCATCGGTATGTCCCTGCGAGCGTACGCCGGGTGGCTTCCTGTTCGGGGAGCGCGTCAGCGAACCCGTAGCCGACTGGAATTTCGCCAACGACGTGCCGCTGTGCCAGCTACAGATCTGGGACGGCATTCGGCCTCACTCTATTAATTTGAATTGCATGTCGACACCCCAGGGTGAGCTGTACCTCAGCTGCTCAGTGTGCTCCACGAAGTACTGGGCTGGTAAGGTCGGCGAAGACGAGACCGGCGTGATGCGCCTCGATGGCAGGGTCTATCCCGTCGTGCTCAATCGCGAGACTGATCCATCCGCGATGGACCGAGCGTGGTTGGCACGCGTGACGAAACTGCAGACACACGGCGGCGGACAGTTCAATCCGATCCCACCGGAGGATGCGCAGCGACCCGATCACTGGTGGACCTTTAGGATCGTTTCCTCGACTTAGCGTTTTACTGAAGGGAAAGCGCGTGGAGTAAAGCTAGTTATTCGATCGAGCTGGGGGCTGAAAATCCTCGTGTCGGCAGTTCGAACCCCAACGCGCCTCTTTTAAATTCACTGCTTATTCATTCTCTGCAATTGATAACCTCTAGCTATCGCTCCCCTGGGCAGCAGTTTCCCCAGAGCCAACTTCTCCCTATTATGTGAGCTTGCTAGCCCCTCGCAAATCTATTCAAGCCACGCTGCCGAAATCTATTGGTTTGAGCACCTTAACATCGACCGATTGACGAGCTTTCCATAAATCGTAACTGTCCTGAAGTATTAACCAGCTCTCAGCCGACCCTCCTAACACACTGGAAAGCCTAACTGCCATTTCAGGCGATATATCAGACACACCATTTAATAATCGGTTAAAAGTACTACGTGCTACCCCGAGACGATCAGCGACTCTATTGCCAGTGACCTCATTAAATGGATCAATATAGGTTCTCTGAATCAATGCACCAGGATGTGGTGGATTATGCTGTTGTAAATTCATTAGTGATAATCCTCATAATTAACTACGTGCGCATCACCCTCTTTAAATACAAATACGATCCGCCAATTGCCGGATACTTTAATTGCCCAATGACCTTTCAACCTTCCTTTAAGTTCGTGCAAGTTGTAGCCAGGTTTATCAACATCGTCGATAGTTTGCGCGGCCTGCAAGAAAGCAAGTTGATCGGCAATTTTTCGGGCATGCTTTGCTTGTATGCCAGAGGTGTTGCCTTTGGTGAAAAATCTCTCTAAGCCTTTGTGCTTGAACGATTTGATCATCAACGAAATCCCTTTCGGTGTTTTCACTTAGCCAACCAGGTTATGGCCTAAGTGTAGTCGCATATTCCGTAGTGCGCAACAGGGATCACACACTCTGCCAACTCACCAATCAAGCTCTTCTGCATTAGCTCATAACACACTACCTAGCACACTTTGGATTGACGCCTTTATCTCCCTGATTCAAATAAGGTATCGGTCACGCAGTCTGCTGAAAATCCTCCGCAGTGGCTCGACGTACCGCGAAGCAGCGGCCAGCCAAAAGGGGGCATATAGCCCTCATACTGCTTTCATCTTTCAGCCTCGGGAGATTGCACTTTATTACACCTACAACTACCGTATTTTTACTCTGACCCCATTTATTAGTCACAATCGATCAGTCTCCGGATGCCAGTTCTTGGTGCATATCCTGCCGAATGCTGTAGTTTCAATGACTTACGGCTTCCTAGTGGCTAGTAAAAGCGCTAAAATGTAACTTCAGCTCGACAACTCGTTACATTTACTCACTTGCAGTTCGGGGCTTTATTGAGCACCATTGGCTGCTGTAATTTTGTACTCATAGAGTCCCTTTTGAAGCACCATACTCCGGCGTCTCAAAACACTCTGGCCCAGAAGAGGATTTGGAAAAATGGCATATTTAAGAGCCTTAAGTGCATTTCTAGTTGTAGCATTGTTTCCAGCATTAAGCAGTGCTCAGGAAGCCGATTCACACCCAACCTATGCGAAGGAGGTGTCCCGGATAATTCAAGAGAATTGCCAGATTTGCCACCAGCCTGGTCAGATTGGACCTATGTCCTTCACCAGCTATGAAGAAGTACGTCCTTGGGCGCCGCTTATACAGCTTAGGGTTGCGAATCGTGAGATGCCTCCCTATCAGTACGATACTGATGTTGGCATACAGCATCTGAAGAATGACTGGCGCATGTCGCAAGAGGACATCGACACCGTCGTAGCCTGGGTTAACGCAGGCTCGCCCTTCGGCAATCAGGAAGATCTGCCTCCACCGAAGCAATACCCCGATATGGACGACTGGCGTTTCGCTGAAGAGCTCGGTCAGCCCGATCACACCATTCAATCTACAGCCTGGGATGTTCCCGCCGAGGGTCAGGACCTGTGGTGGAAGCCGATCGTGGATTCCGGCATCGACGAAAGCCGTTGCATTAAAGCAGTCGAGACCCGCCCTTCCGCGGCAGCCATAGGCTCAACCCACCATGCTAACTCTCACTTCAAGGTTCTGGATGAAGACGGCAACTGGGTGGATGGCGATCGCCTGTCTGAGTTTGCGATCGGCAAGCTAGGCGAAAAAGTACCAGAAGGCGCATGCCGAAAGATCCCTGCCAACTCGATGGTTGAGTGGGAGATCCACTATTTCCCTGATGGCAATGCAGTGCCTAACGATCAGGTGACTGTGGGTATCTGGTACCACGATGAAGAAGACGAATTTGTCGAAGAGGAAAGCTACCGTCAAAACCTAAGCGCCTACTTCCTGAGTGGCGGAGGCGGCGACTATATGATCCCTCCCCATGGCAAGCTTATGTCGCAGGGATTCAGGTCTTTCGACCATCCAGTTCGCATCGACAGCTGGCAGCCTCACATGCATCTGCGTGGCGTAGCGATGTCGATTGAAGTGTTCTACCCGGAAACAGGAAGAAAGGAAGTGTTAAGTCAGACCTCCAACTGGACATCTGCCTGGAACCATAGCCACACCTATGAAGAAGGCTACCAGCCGCTTATTCCTGCCGGTGCGACGATCATCCTAACCGGGTGGTACGACAACACTGCAAACAACCCCATGAACCCTGACCCCGATCAGTGGGTGGGTGCCGGTCAGCGCACTACGGACGAAATGGGTCATGCTTGGATCGCTGTTTCTCACCTCGACCAGGAAGCCTATGACAAGCTTGTTGCCGAGCGCGAAGAGCGTGACAACAGCAGCGTTGCCAGCTTGGGTGGAGCGAACTAATGCGTTTGTTTAAAGTTTCCCGGCTATTATTGCCAATGATGATGGGGCTGCTTGCAGCCCCTCTTCACGCTCAGCTGCCCCGACCGCTACAGGACTATCCCCTAGCGACACGCGGGATGACCGGCGAGGAAGTAGCCCCCATGTTTAACGGCTGGATTATGAACGAAGATAGATCAGTCACCATGATCTTTGGCTTCGCCAACTTAAACAGAACATCAGTATTGGATATTCCACTGGGGCCAAACAACAAGTTAGAACCTGAGATATTTCAAGGCACCCAACCCACTCACTTCCCCGTGTACAGCAGACGCGGATTTGTGGGCATGCAGGAACGCGGCGCCTTCGCTGTAACCCTACCTGCAGACATGGCAGGCACTGAAGTTGTCTGGACGCTAAATTCGAACGGTAAGACCTGGTCTGTACCTGGCCGTGCAACGTCGGCCGCCTATGAGATGAGTGCCGCCGAGATGGCCTCAGGCTCACTGAAGCCAGCCATTCGGTTCGACATGGACGGGCCTGTGTCTGTAGATCCGGTAGGCATATACGCAGAGCCTCAGGTTGTCTCTGTAGGCGAGCCAGTCACCCTTTCGGCTCAAATGCAGGATCGAGGGGTGCGGGATCTCTATGCGGGCAATGACCGCCTGTATGTCCCCCTAGGCAGCTTTTGGGTCATGCACCAGGGCCCTGCCAAGCCGGAAATAGAAACGGCAGAGATTACTGGCCGTGAACGCGCAGAAAACTATACTGGCGATCCTAACGAGAACGAATGGACTGAGGTTTCCACCGAGGTGACTTTCAAAGAGCCCGGTGAATACATCATGCGCCTCAGAGTGGACAATTTCGAGGCACCAGATAGCCAATTCGATAACGTTTGTTGCTGGTCCAACGCTTACTTCCCCGTAACCGTTAATCCCTGATCGCCAAACCCTAAACAATGAGCAAGCACGACCGCTGCTTGCTCATTGTTGATTTCCTCTCTTCCTAATCCGCCGTATCCCCTACTTCCTAGCCTAATGGGCGCCCAATTTCGCCAGCGGCAAGCTCCCGCCAAATAAGTCACTGTGACTACAAAAACGTCACATTGTCATCGTTTTGTAATATTTTTGAATTAAAGTGCTCCCTAATCAATTCAAACTACGCGACAACCACGTCAGCGAGATCCGGGAGATCGCCCATGGAAGCAAGCACACCCCCCTTCAAATTCAGGCGCTTAGCGCTAGCAGCGCTATTGCTGCAGTTATCCTTCGGCGCCCTCGCTGCCGATCAGGAGCTACTGGACATATTGCTACAGAACGGCGCGATCACTCAGGCACAATACGATGAGCTGCTGGGCGCAGAGGCGATAAGCAGCGCCGATATCCTGCCGCAGACCTCCGTAACTCGAGTAGATCTCGAAGAGCTTGTGAACGACGAGGTTTCCACTCAGATCGATGAGCAATTCCCCGTCACCGCAGAAAGAGTGAGCAGCGGATTCCGCTTCGCGACCCGCGATGGCAACTTCCGTACGGATCTGCAGTGGCGAGCACAGACTCGCTTCACAACTCCCTACCGCTCAGACCCACGCCAGATAGGCGCCTTCAATGCGCAGGACCAAACCAATTTCGAGGCTCGTCGACTGCGCATGAAGATCGGCGGTCACGGCTTCCAGCCTTGGCTGCAATACTATTTCGAAGTCGACCTGCAGCCGTCCAGAGATGTAGACGATAGCAGCACAGCATCCAGCTCCCGAGTAATCGACTGGCGTATAGACATCGCCAAGTGGGATTGGCTCGGCGTTCGTCTGGGCCAGTGGAAAATAGACCTCAACCGCGAGCGAGTCGATTCTTCGGGTCGTCAACAGTTCGTGGAGCGCTCGATCGTCAACCGTGTATTCACCATCGACCGCCAGGTTGGTATTCAGCTACGCGGACATCTGTTTCAGGATACTCCGGCTGACATGCGTTACTTCGCAGGCGTATTCAACGGCGAGGGTAAGGGCGTAAACAATGCTGATGACAACATGATGTATATGGCGCGCCTGCAATGGAATTTCCTTGGTCGCGATCTATCTTGGCGCCAGACAGACGTCGAGTTTACAGAGCTTCCCACGGGTAGCTTCGCGTTGGCAGGCGCCACAAACAAGGGTCCCTGTACACGCTGGTCGTCATCAGGCTGTGGCAACCTGGACGGTTTCGAGAGACCCGCCGCCGCAGCGCCGGATCAGTACGATATCAATCAGGTGGTCCAGGAATTCGCATTCAAGTATCGCGGCTTCTCTGCCCAGCAAGAATTGCATAGAAAGAAGATTCGCAACACAACTACGGGCGTCAGCAGCGAGCTAACTGGCGGATACGTACAGGCAGGATACTTCTTCCATAACCTGTTCCCGTCCGTGCCAAGAGAGCTTGAGTTGGCCGCACGCTATGCCTACGTCGACGAACCGAATGCCATCAACCTGGCGTTCGAGAACGAGCGCGAAGAGTTAACCATCGGCGCGAACTGGTTCTTCAGCGGTCACAACAACAAGCTGACTCTGGACTACTCGCGATTGAAACTCGACGACAGCGTCCTGACTCAGGATGAGTCTGAGAATAGATTGCGCCTGCAGTGGGACATCTCGTTCTAGCGGGTTTAGTTCCCCAAGAGAGGCACTGTCCTTTCAAGATTCTATTCTCGACTTAAGGTTCTGAGAACCTGAAACGAAAAAGGCGATGCCAGTTGGCATCGCCTTTTTTATTCGTCTCTAGCCCTGATCGGCCAGTCGTTACTAGCGCGACCGGCGTACAACGCTAGGCCAGATTATTCTCAAACAGATTCAGCATGCGACTCCATGCCCTCTCCGCCTGCGCCTCGTGGTAGACCTGTGAGTCCGGCGGGCACCAGCCGTGTAGCGTGCCTTCGTAGACTTCGATCTCCGCAGCGAGGCCCGCGGCGGCATAGGATTCGCGCAGGGTCACCTTCGCCTCTGGCGTGCTCTCGTCGTCGTTCTCCGCTACGCAGTGCAGCATCGCCGACTGTGTCTGTGGGATTAACAGGTGCGGGCTGTTGTCGGCATCGGTAGCGAGGCCGCCGCCGTGGAATGTGCCGCCCGCCCCGAGTCGACCGGGAACGGCTGCTACGGTGCGCATGACCATCGGCCCGCCCATGCAGTAGCCAGTGGTTCCAATACGACGGCTGGTATCCGTAGCCGACTGGTTATCCAGCCAGCTCACCATGGCGCGGGCATCGGTGAAATGGGTCTCGGCATTTAGATTACGCGCCATCGGCAATACGATCTCGCGGGTTTCCGTCTGACCGAAGCTGGCGCCCTCGCCTACTACGGGTGAGCGTGCGTCGCGATAGAAGGGGTTTACAACCAACACGGTATAGCCGGACTGCGCGAGGCGCTTGCCCATCTGCCGAAAGGCCGGGCGCAGGCCGAGGATATCGGGCCATACGATGACGGCTGCATGGCTGCCGCTGGACGGATGTACGAAATAGCAGTCGGCGACACCGTCTGGCGTGGTGATGTTGACATCGGATTCGGTGACAGCCTGCGCGTTGGCGACTGGGGGCAGCAGCATGGCCAGGCCTGCGGTGGCCGTTAGCTTGTTGAACTTGCGGCGGCTTATCTCGCCGTTCTCGCTAAGGAATTCTTCGGCATCTTTCTGGGTGTCTAGATCGCACATATTGTTCTCCTTGGGCGCTCAGTGTGAGTCGATATTGTTTTATTCTACGCTCGGTAATATGAGAGTATTTGGGACGGGCGCAAAACTCAATAGAATTCTCACCGAGCCTAGGTATAGCCTATGGGAGCGACATTCAGCAGGAGACGACTACTGCGCGGCGGCCTGCTCGCGGTGCCCGCGCTGGCGTGGAGCCGGTTCGCGCTGGCACAGCAGCCTCAGGTACATAGCTTCGCAGGCACAGGCATAGCCGGATTCGATGCCGAGAACGGCTCCGGGCAGGCAGCACACAGCGCGCGCATCAATAACCCCTACGGCGTAGTCGTTGGCCCGGATAACAGCCTCTATTTCTGCGAGGTCGATAGCGGCCGAACCCGGCGCATAGACCTGGCCACGGGCCTTATAAGCAACGTCGCGGGTAATGGCGTGAAGGGCTACGGCGGCGACGGCGGCCCTGCTATGGAAGCATCCTTCTCCGCTCCCCATGAAATACGATTCGATTCCCAGGGTCACCTGTTCATCGTCAGCCGCGACTCGCACACGGTCAGGCGGGTCGAGCGCGGCAGCGGGCGCGTGAGCACCATCGCCGGTACCGGCGAGCCTGGATTCTCCGGTGACGGTGGCGCGGCGACCTCGGCGCAACTGCGCCAGCCCCACAGCATAGCGTTCGATGCCCGGGGCGACTTGCTTATCTGCGATATCGGGAACAGCCGACTGCGGCGAGTGGATATGCGCAGCGGAATTATCGATACGCTTTCGGGTACTGGCGAGCGGGAGTCAACGCCAGATACTGCAGCGCTCGCTGGCACGCCGTTACTCGGCCCGCGCTCCATCGACACCGACCCACAGGGCAACGCCTATCTCGTGCTGCGCGAAGGCAACGCGGTGTTTCGAGTCGATATAGCGGGCAACAGGCTCACGCGCATTGCCGGTACCGGTGAGCGCGGTTACACCGGCGATGGTGCAGCTGCGATCTCGGCGACATTCAACGGCCCTAAGGGTATCGCCTATTCCGCGCGAGACAATAGCCTCTATATAGTAGACACCGAGAACCATGTAATACGTCGAATGTCGCTGGACAGCGGCCTGATCGACACCGTACTTGGTAGTGGCGAGCGTGGCGATGGACCGGATGGCGACCCACTACGCTGCGCAATGAATAGGCCCCACGGAGTCTTCATGCATGCAGAGCTGCTGTATGTAACAGATAGCGAGAGCCATAGAATAAGAGTTGTATCAGGCTTGTTCGGATAGATTATTCTTCCTTAGCGAGGCAGTCTTCATGAGATTCTACAAACAACTATGTATATCGGTATTCGCTTTACTGTTTTCACAGGTAAGCAGTGCGCAGTGAACAGTCTCTATCGAAGACTTCGACTTCCTGCAGGGCTATTGGACAGGCACGGGTTTCGGCGGGCAGTCCGAAGAGATCTGGATGCCGCCGGCAGACGGTCGCATGTTCGGCATCTTCAAACAGTCGCAAAACGGGGAACTCGTCTTCACCGAATTCATGGAGATTGTAGAGACCGAGCAGGGTTTCGTGGTTCGGCTAAAACATTTCAATCCGGACTTCAGTGGCTGGGAGACCAAGGACGAGCACGTCACCTTCCCGTTTACCTCAGTTGCTGGGAAAAAGGCTGTATTCGGCAGCCTCAGTTATGAGATCACAGCGCCGAATGCCCTCGAGGTTAGGCTGAGGATGCGCGACGACGACGGCAAGATTTCCACCGAGGTGTTCGAGTTCGTCCGCGCCGAGATATAGCGATGTCCATCCGGCTTCTTCTCTGTGTGCTTTTCTTGAGCTCGCCTTGCGCAGCGCAGCAGCTTGCTGAACTCTGGAAACTCGAAGGCGTATTCTCTATGCCAGAGTCCGCTACGCTCGATTCCTCCGCACAGTATATCTATGTGTCCAATGTGAACGAGTATGCCAAGGACGGCAACGGTTTCATCTCCCGTGTCTCCATCGATAGCACGCAAGTCGATCTGCATTGGCTTACAGGGCTCGATAGTCCAACTGGTGTCGCCGTGTTCGATGAGCGGCTCTACTTCGCCGACTTCGACAGCCTTAAAGTGGCAGATACGAACACCGGAATGATTGTTGCGAGCTACCTTGCGCCCGATTCGGACCCAGCTCTCAACGACGTTGCGATCTCAGCCACGGGCCAGGTGTTTGTTTCGGGCAGCGCTAGCAACAGCATCTATGTACTGGATGGGGAGAAGCTTCGTGTCTGGCTGAGGGACGACACGCTCCTGCAGCTGGCTAACGGGCTCTATGTGCTGGAGGACGCGCTGGTGCACGGTGGCAGGTACTGGAACGTGTTCGATCTGAATTCTGCCGAGCTGCTACAAGATCGCACCGCACCGACCCCTGAGCTAAATAGCATAGACGGCATTAGCCGCGATAACTGCGGCGACTACCTCGTTACACTCATCGACGACGCACGGCTCTGGCGAGTGAGAGACGGCAGTGCCAGCCCGCTGTCCGAGGCGGCATTGAATGGCATCGACCTGCACGCCCAGGCGGGCTATATCGCCCTGCCCCAGGTCGGGGGCCACTTGACTCTTTATAGACAGCGCCCGGAAAACTGCATAGAGTAGTTAAAGCCTAGACTGAAAACCCAGAGGATCGAGTAATTCCATGAATGAAGAAAGAGTAAAGCTGTTACTGAAAGAACTGCTCGCGGAAATCGAGAAGGGAGATGAGCAGGACGAGGAACTTCTGGCCTCGGCCCAGCGCCTGGAGGAAGACGTCGATGCTCTATTGAACCCCGACGTGGACAGCACAGACAATACCGTCATGGATGACATGATCGCATTGGAGGCACGCTTCGCGAGCAACTATCCCGTCGCCGAGAAGATCATTCGCGAGCTGGTGAATAACCTGAGCCGTATCGGTATCTAACTCGCGCAAGCTGCGCCTAGTTCATGGGGTGCAGCTCGAGAGGGATCGACCCCGCCCTGCTGCCGAGCATCGCCGCAAAGAAACTGTCGCCCCAGGTATATTTCTGCTGCATCAGCTCATTGATGCGCTTTGACTTATCGGCCCTCTCGGTCACCGTGTAGATCTTCGACTCCTCGCCTCTGCGCACGGTGACCTCCTTGCTGCGCTGTATACGGCTGTACCAGCCAGAGCCATCGGCACCGACGCGCAGATATTGGTACCCTTCGTCGTCGACGACCCACAGCCTCGTCGTCTGCATGTCACCGGTTTCATCGATCGTTGTCAGCTCCACCACCTCGACGCGCTCTGAGGCGAGAGTCTGAACGATCACAAATAGCAGGGCGAGTCCCACGGGGACGGAGGCGGCCCAGAGTAGATATTTCATGTGCTTGCTCCTGAATTGGCCTATGCGGCAGATACGAGCATACTTTAACCTTAAACTATTTAATATTAAACTGTTTAATGCTGAAAGCATAGCGATTACAATGGCGAAAACCTCCAAGCGGGCTCGACGTGACGAAGAAAAGAGTGAACCAGACAGGCGAATCGCCGCTTTTTGTCTACTTCAATGAGATTGGCATCATCGCGCAGCTAAGCAGCGCACTTTTCGAGCGCAATCTACCGGACGGACTCAACAGCTCCCAGTTTGGCGTGCTCAATTGGTTTAGTCGGGTCGATACGCAGGCCACGCCGGGCCGCCTCGCCACTGCGTTTCAGGTAACCGCCGGCGCCATGACGAATACCCTGAAAAAGCTTGAGGCCAAGGGGCTGGTTAAGATCGAGCCCGACGAGTTGAGTGGCCGCAAGAAGAAGGTGACCATAACCAAAGAGGGTGAGTGGTTACGCGCGCAGGCCATCGCCGCCGCGGCGCCGCTGTTTCAGGAGTTCGCGGAGCAGTTTGAACTGGAAAACATCGAGCGGCAGATAGCCGATCTGCAGCAGGTGCGGGAGTATCTGGACGAGCGCCGCTACCGCTAGCCCCGTAGAAGGTAATCCTGAAAAAAAAGACCGCCGAGATCCGTAACAGATCGCAAGCGGCCAAGAGTACGTCGGCTTTGGGAATACCGACGCGGGACAGCAGAAGATTTAGGCTTCGTTAGCCTCAAAGACAAAAGCGGTATGAAGCTAGTGTGCTGTAAACTAATACGTGTCCGCAGCCGAATTGGATCAATGGTGGCTTACAGGAATCTCGCGCGTCAGCAGCGACGCGCACATCGAAGGTACGCAGAGGGCTTTCAATGAAGAAAATACTGAAATGGGTCGGCATAGTCTGTGCCGTTATAGTCCTAGCGATAGCGGCGCTCCTGTTCGGCATGCGTTTCCACGACGGGCCGCTGAAAATCCTGTCTGGTGGGCCTTTCACCACCGGCACCCTGAGCCCCGCGCCCGAGGATTGGAGTTTCCTCAAGGACCGCTCGACCATCGAGTTTCAGACCCTAGACCCCGCCCAGTCGCGCACCGTTTGGCTCGCAACCTTCGAGGGTAGGCTCTTCGTTGTGAGCGGCTATATGACAACCAACTACGGTGCCATCTGGAAACAGTGGCCACACTACCTCGAGAACGACGATCGCGTCATTCTGCGCATCGACGGCAATCTCTATGTGCAGCGCCTGCAACGCATCATGAGCGGGCCTGAGGTCATACCTGTGCTTAGTGAGTTCAGTCGCAAGTACGGCGATGGCGATGCGGCGAGTGCCGACGCAGTCGCCAGCGGCGATACCTGGATGTATGAGGTCGTGGACCGTTAGACCTGGCATTGCCCACTGCTTTCCAATTCGGCACTGAGAAATCTCGATGAGCACGATACGCATATTTACCGTCGGCGGCACCATAGACAAGATCTATTTCGATGCGAAGAGCAGTTATGAAGTAGGCCCGCCGAACATCACCGAGGTCCTTTCCGGCCTTAGCCTGAATCTGGACTACGAAGTAGTCTCGCTAATGCAGAAGGATAGTCTGGAGATGACCGATGCCGATCGCGAGACGGTGCGGCGCGCGGTCGGTGAGGCGAGCGAGGAGCAGATTGTCATCACCCACGGCACGGACACCATGGTCGACACCGCGGCGGTGCTGGCGAGCCTGCCAGGCAAGACGATAGTGCTAACGGGCGCTCTAAGCCCAGCGCTGTTCAAGAACTCCGATGCCATGTTCAACATCGGCGCGGCGCTGACTGCCGCCCAGACTAAGCCACCAGGCGTCTACATCGCGATGAATGGCGTGATCTTCGATCACGACCGAGTAAGAAAAGATGTAGAGAACAATCGTTTCGTGGCAGTATAAAAGACTCAAGCAAACCCAAAAGAAATAATAAGCGGAGTGTATTCGATGAACCCACTATGGCATTCGCGCAGAATTCTTACTCTTGGCGCACTCGCGCTGACCCTCGCCGCATGCAATGAGGCCGAGCAAGACGCAGCGGCCCTCGAGTTAAGCTTTGCGGAGTCGTTTCAGACACAGCTAATTCAGGCGCAGCCCGGCGATGTGATCGAGGTCCCCGCCGGCACCCACGAGTTCACACGCAGCCTTTCGCTCAACGTGCCCGGCGTGACTATCCGCGGCGCGGGCATAGACTCCTCCATTCTGTCTTTCAGGAATCAGGCGCAGGGAGCAGAGGGCCTTTTAGTAAGCGCGGATGATTTCATCATCCAGGACCTCGCGATCGAGGACACAGTCGGCGACGCGCTGAAGATTAATGAGAGCAGCAACGTCACCATTCGTCGCGTACGCACCGAGTGGACGCGCGGCGCCAACACCGAGAATGGCGCTTATGGCATCTACCCCGTGCAGACCCAGAATGTATTGATTGAAGGCTCGATTGCCATCGGCGCCTCCGATGCCGGCATCTATGTAGGCCAATCCAGCCAGATTATCGTGCGGAATTCGCGCGCGGAATATAACGTGGCTGGCATCGAGATCGAAAACTCTACCTATGCCGACGTCCATGACAATGTCGCGACTAATAATACCGGCGGCATCCTGGTCTTCGACCTGCCGAATCTTCCCGTGCAGGGTGGTCAGGCGACCCGCGTCTTCAACAATGACATCTATGGCAACAACACAGCAAACTTCGCGCCCGAGGGCAACATTGTCGGCAATGTACCACCGGGCACCGGCCTGCTGGTTCTGGCCAACGACAACATCGAGGTGTTTGGCAACCGCTTCGCGGACAACAAGAGCGTGAACATCATGGTGTATAGCTTCGCACTGGGCGGTCGTACTATCGAGGATCCGAACTACGACCCCTACCCGGAACAGATCTATATACACGACAACGAGTACAGCGGCGGCGGCACCGAGCCCGGTCATGCTGCGCTGAAGGCCTGGCACGCGGTTAGCGGCGAACATTCGCCGAATATAGTCTGGGGAGGCCTGGTCAAGCCCGGCGCTAGCGACCAGAACATAATCTGTCTCGGCGAGACCAGTAGCGTGAGCTTCATGAATCTCAAGGGCGGCCTGGACCCCAATGATGTCTCCTATGATGATGCACCACACCGCTGCACGCTGCCGCGATTGTCTGAGATTACCTTCCCCATTCCGGCCAATCACTAGACAGTCATTCCATAACGCAGTAGGATGCGCACCATGAATCGTCACCTCGACAGCCTATTCGTCCTCGACTCACTGGAACAAGTGGGCTCGTTGCTGCCTGGAGTTTCATGATTCTGTAGACTAAATCGATTCTGAAAAGCCCCGGCAACTGCAAAGTTCCCGGGGCTTTTTCGTTTCTGAATGGGAGAAAACCACTATGAACATCAAAGAGATTGTAAAAGACCAGAACGCACACTTCGTATTTTATCGCGATCAATCGCTATTCTATGAGACCGACAACGGCTTCCTTTTCTCGGTGCCGATCTCGGACGCGGGTTCCGCGACCATCAATTCCGAAGAGAAGGCGATCATGTTGATGCGCTATATACGAAAGCATATCGCGCGAACCGAGAGCGCGAGGAAGGAGCAGGGCGCCGAGTAGTTCGGCGCGACTGTTATTCGAACACAGCGCTATTGCCGCGTGCGATATCCATGTAGACCTGCTTGAAACCCGGCAGCAGATAGCCTTCGCTTATTAGCATATCCGTGGCGGTCTCGTATTGACCGAGGTAGTCATCGAAGGATGAGTAGAGCGAAGCGATTGGCGTGCGCGGGTCGCGCGCGCGTGCCGCTGCCTCTGAATTCTCTGGCAGAGGTATGTAGCCGCCCGCGAGTCGCGCGAGGGACTGCTCGGCACCCGTGCTGGTGGCACGGAGATTCCAGGGAACGAAAGTGGCGAGCGGGACCTGTGTAAGCGGTGGCAACACTGTCGTCTCCTTGGAGTCGTTGTTATTGCCGTTCACGGCAGGCACCAGCGCACGGTAGTACATATTGGTGCTAGTTGGGTGGCGGTCGACAATGCGTTCGCTGAGCCAGCGATCGCCGTAGTTGGCGAAGCCCGGCGCGTAGTTCGCCGCGGGGTGATTCATGCCGTTCAGGCTATTCCATGCGGCACTGTTGATGCCGCTAGCGGTATGCGTGGGCACGAGGCTGCCATCCTCGATTCGCGGATAGCGCGACGCCGGGGGCTCTTGGGAGTTCGCCACCCAGTCATACATGGCGACCAGCAAGGAGTCGGCGATCGGCGACCACATATTCGGGTTCGGCGGCAGCTGACCCGAAGTCGCGGCGCGCGGTATGCCATTACCCGAGCCATGCTGAGAGCCGCCTATGGAATAGAAGCGCACCTCGGCGGGCAATACGGCATCCTCGGTCCCCTGAGGGTTGGTATGGGGCAGTGAGCCACCGCGCACCCAGTATTCATTGGACGTCTGAATGTGCATAACCTTCGGCACGGTATCGCTCGCCCTGGCCTTGCCGAAGATGCTATCGGTGCGGCCGGTAAAGGGATCGGTACTCTCGCCGTAGGTGAAGGGGAACAGGTCGTTTGGATAGAGGTGATTCGAATGTTGGCCATTGGTGCGCGTGGGCATCGCAAAGCGATTGTTGAACATGCCATAGCCACTACCCGCGATCACAGGAATAATGCCGTCAAATACCTTGCGGCCGTTGAGGTCTTCGTTGAAGCCGTCGTACATGAACTGTCTTAGCAGTCGTCCACTCTGGGAATTACCCCAGGCGACGGTGTGGTCGATCGGCGGCAGATTGAGCTGGCTCAGCTGGCCGGGGTTGTCGTCGCCGTATCGAATTGCCGCCACAATATCGCGCATGGCGGCCATACCGGCGCCGGCCAAGACGGGGTCTCGAGCCTCGTAGATCAGCTCGTAGAGCATGCCAGGCTGAAAGCCGCCGTTTAGGCTAAGGTTGACTATGGGTTGGTTGCTGTCTTCCTCGGCCAACACCTCGAGCTGAAACTGGGATCGCTCGACAGGGACCCGTGGGTCCTCTTGATAGAGACGCTGGGTCAGGCTGGCGTCGCGCAGACCGGCGGCCGTCGGCTCGTAGGCCAGATGGTTGTTGCCGGCGATGTTCACCTTGTCGGCGGGCGCGCCGACGCTCACCTCGTAACGAACCGGCCCAGTGATCGGCGCCGCAGCACTGCCCACCACCGGCGCGTGCAGCCGTAGCCTGCCCTCACTCGGCGACAGCTCATTGATCCATCCGGTCGCCAGATAGCTGAAGCCCATGCCACTCAACGGGTGCTGCAGTGAACGCTCTGGAGGGAATACGCTGCCGCCGCGATTGTTCACATTGTAGAGTAGCCCGCCGTTGGCGATGGAGTCGGAGGGAAGCAATAGTCGGAAGTCCGCCGAATACTCGACGAGGCCCTCGCTGTTCACCGGCGCGTACGCAATGTCTGTGATCGCCGCATTCGCAGGATCCTCAGGGTCGAGCGTGAAGTACACCACGCCGCTCAGGCTCTGGTAGCTAAAGTCGACACCAGGCTCCGCGATGACATCAACCTCCCTAATATCGATACGATTGATGTTGGCCAGAGCGGAAACCGAGACTATAGCTAGCAGTGCATTAACTAGGAGAATCTGGAATAGCTTCATACTAGTATCCGTTCGCTTGATAGTTTCGCGGTGCAAATCGCGGTAAACAGGAAAACACTGGAATACAGAGTCTTTAATATTTCGTGGGCCGAGTCAACGGCTTCACGAGCGCTGTTAGGCTGGCTCGATTAGCGCAGCCCGCTTCCTGGCACGGCGCTGCTGAAACACCGGCACCAGCGCGGTAAGCACGGATCCCACCACGAGACAGAAGGCGCCGAGTAGCGAGAGCAGGCCGAGCCGATCGGAGAAGGCATAGTCTGGCTGCAAGAAAACAACCAGTTTCAGGGAGGCTATAGTGAATAGCGGAGCCAGTGCGAGAACTGCGCTAACCTTGGAGGCGTCCCAGCAGTTCAGTGCTTCGGCGAAACAGCCATAGGCGACTATCGTGTTCAGACAGCAGAAGAGGAGCAGATAGAATTGCGTCGGCGTGAGAGAGAAGAGACTCAGCGGCGAGATGAAAGGCAGCAGCACCAAGATAGAGAAAACATAGATGAGGAACAGGATCTGTACCGAACTGTATGACCTCAATAGTTGTTTCTGTAGCAGGGCATAGACCGTCCAGGCTATGGCGGCGAACACCACGATGATTACCCCGATCGTCTCGCGGTTCTCTATTGTGAGCAGGCCAAGAAGTCGATCGTTGAAGAATAGCAACAGGCCGAACACGATGAGTAGCGTGCCAATTTTCTGCACTTTGATGAAGGGCTCCTTGTAGACGAACACGCCGCCGAGAATCAGGAACAGCGTTGTCAGCTGAATCACCGCCTCGCTGGTCTCGCCATTGACGAAGTTCAGGCTATAGGAGAACAGGAAGTAGTTTATACACAGGCCGATCGCTGCGATTACAAGAAAGTATTTTATCTGCCTGCCCTGCGCTATCACCCCGGGCAGATTGCGATGGTAGGCGAGCCAGGCGAGTAGTACGACACCCGCCACGAGGAAACGGTACCAGACGATGGTAATCGCATCCATGCCCGCCAGCAGTTCCTTCAAGGCGATAGGCAGCATGCCCCATAGCATAGCCGCTATGAGAGACAGGAAGAAACCGGCAGTGTGTCGAATCACGGGACTGTGCATAGTTGTAACCAGGCCCGACTCGGTTGCTGCGAGAGGCTAGTAATTATTACTTATCGAATTATAGTGCTGTTCAGAGGGTTCCAAATCGCCCTAGTCGCTTCCACCATTGCGATAGTACACGACATTCTGTGTGTTCGCGCCGATGGCGACGATATCCTGATAGCCGTCTGAGTCCAGATCGGCTGCGGCAAGACCCGACACCGCTACGCCGCCTGCATCCAACTCGATAGTCGCCCAGCTCTGCGACTCCACATCATAGCGGTGTATAGACAGCTGATAGGGCTCTCCTCGGCCGCCGGCGACGATCTCATCGAAGCCATCGTTGTCCAGATCGACGACGACCAAGGCGTGGCCGTTCGCGTACTCATCGGCGATAGTCTCTCGGTCCCAGAGCGCATTTCTATTCGACCCCTGTGTGTACACAACGACCTGATTACCGTGCCAGGGTTCGATGGTTGCCAGGAATTTTTCCGCGCCTGGAAAATTTCCGAGCGAGCCAGTGTCTATCTCACTGGCGCCGACCGCAGGACGCTCGCGCGACTGATCCCCCATCGCGAGATACTGCTTTGCTATGGTCTGCCCGCGACGGGCGAACTGAATCAGATGCACGCCATAAGCACTCGCCGTTAGGATGTCGTCTCTACCGTCGAGGTCCCAATCTTCTACCCGAATACCATGTGATAATTGCAATGAATCGTCGATAGCTACGCTAGCCCAGCGACCAACATTCAGGTTGCTTGGTTTCTGATAGGCCCTTAACGAGAGATTTACACTGTAGTCCGGCGCGCTAGCGCCAACTCCTACGATGGGCAGGCTCAGCATTACCTGACTTCCATCGTTGTTGAGATCCGCCCATTCGATTCGATGTGTGGCGGGTACTCGATCGATGAAGTGCATCTCCCATTCCTGATTCGCGATAGCGTCGCCGGGGTTCTCCAACCAATGCATGGAGCCTCCCTCAGAGGATTCGCTAAGGCTAAAATCGCTCGCCAGTGCTAGGTCCAGGTCGCCATCGCCATCGATGTCGTTAGCTGCCGTGTCGATGTTACTCGCGGTCGCGGTGGTGATGCTGTACTTCTCCCAGCTCGGGTTCTTGAACCACACGAGGGCTGCTGGGTTGGAAGCTAGCGCAATGACGTCTAGCAGGGAGTCGCCATCGATGTCCGCCAACTCGACACCGTAGCCTCCAGTAAATTCTGCATCGAGGACGATCTTCTCGAAATCGACGAAGCCGCGCTGCGCGTCCACCGCCTGACAGTTAACCAGCACGCAGGACAGGATCGCTGCGAGTCGCAGCCTGTTCGAGCGTAGCGTTGAATTAATTTTGTTTAAAACGGACATCATAACGATGGGTGGATTCGACGGTAGAACTGCCCTAGAACTTAATGCTATTGCCGAGCGAAATCAATCACTATTGTCACTCATAGTTGAATTCAACTCGGGTCGCTGCGAGTCAGGAGAGCTTGAGCTGGCGAGAGAAACGCGCGCTCAGAAACTCCATCTGATCGGCGAGTACATTGTGGTTCGACAGGTACAGGAATTCGTATTGATTGGGCACGAAGGGAATCGCCAACAGCTCCATATTCGCCTGTTCGGGGGAGCGGTCTGCCTTTCGATTATTGCAGCGTCTGCAAGACGTTACGACGTTGGTCCAGACATCGACACCGCCTCTCGATAGCGGCTGTACATGATCTCTGGAGAGATCGCTCAGGGCGAACTGCCCGCCGCAGTAGAGGCAGATATTCTTGTCGCGGCGGAAGAGGAACTTGTTTTCCAACGGCGGGTCGACGTTTTCCTTGTGAACCTTGCCATCGCAGGCCACGATGCTAGGCAGGCGCAGCACAGACTGTCTGCCGCTGCGGTTATAGCCGCCGCGCATCTCGAACACGGTGCTGCCGAGTGACCAGACCACCTGATCCTTGACCAGCATAGTTGCCGTTTCTTCGCGAGTCAGCCAGCTTACCGGCAAACCCGCCTTGTTGAGCCTTAGAATCTTAGCATTCACGTAGAACCACCCTTTAAAATCGAGCTGAACTAGGAAACTCTAACGCACGTGAGACTCTCGTAGAGTAGCCATATAATCAATCAGAGGCCCTCTAGAGTCTACACCTTCTATTTATCGGCGCAATCTCCGCACACTGAAACGTGACGGTGGTGGGGTCTGTGTAGGAAGAACAGCGCTGACTACCAGCGGATCAGAATCGAGCCGGAGCCTGCCTTCACCGATACGGAAGCTAGGCGTTAGGGTTTCGTGCCGCGAGGCGCTGCTTGCGTCGCGCCCAGCCGCCATTGCTCAGCCAATAGCCGCCCTGCAGGATAACGAGCAGCACGAGGAAGAGCGGCAGCGTGCCGAGGTCGGCGCCGCCAACCTGGAAATAGAATACCGCCGTGTAGTACCTGTCTTCCGTCGGGTGGTCGGCGGTGACCACGCCTATATAGGTACCCTTGCTGTCGAACTCGTGGCTCGCCGTGTAGAAGCCACCCGGTTCTATCCGTGGAGGCTCGTAGTAGACGGTGGCGGCTTCGAGGTCGTCGATAGCCAGCACATCATCCAACGTCGCGTACCTGCCTACCTCGTTTACATCGCGCACGATGCGGAAGTCGATGAGCATCTCCGGTAGAAGGCTGTGTAGATACTCCATGACGAATACCGAGCGCGAAACATCGGGGATATCCTCACAGAACTCATCTGACTCTCGAGTCTCCGGCTGAAACACGGTGAAATGCGCCTGCAGAAAATCGATGTTGATAACGCAGAGGTCATCTTCAAACGCGACGCCACCGTGAGCGCTAGCCTGATTGCTAACTAAGGCGGCGACTAGCAGGAACACGAGGCGGAGATTGTGCGGCGATCTGTGAGGTTTCATGGATGCTTCGTTTGTGGAGGCTAGCGCCAATTCGGTGGCCCGGGAATTACCGCTGATGCTAAAAAAGGGATTGAGAACTTGTGAAAGAAAAAAGCGGGCTAACCTTATCACGTTTGCCAGCACGGCGCTAAGCGCGATGGGGCTGCCTACCAGGCTATAGGGCTGCCATCGTAGTTGAAGAAGCCGCCTGAGCTGGCCTGATCCAAGCCATCGATCACCTCCAGCATGCCATTCACGCTGGTCTTGGTATCGATCAAGGCATTGGGGCCACCCATATCCGTCTGCACCCAGCCGGGATGGAGCACGGCAGCGCGGAAGCCCTGTGCCGCCAGATCGATGGCGAGGCTCTTCACCACGCTGTTCAGGGCCGACTTGGAGCTCCTATAGATGTAGGAGCCGCCGCCGCTATTGTCATCGATTGAGCCCATCTTGGAGGAGAGGTAGAGCAGCTTCTTATCCTTGCCGCGGATGAGATTGGGCTGCAGTAGCTGCGTCAGTATCAGGGGAGACACGGAATTCACCTTAAGGACCCAGGCCCAGACTTCGGGATCGATATCCCCGAACTGTGCGCTCTTCGGACCGTAGACGCCGGCGTTGTTGATGAAGATGTCGATAGGCGTATCGCCCAGCTGACTCAGGAAGGCCTGCATCGAGTCGACCGAGGCGACATCGAGGGGGAGGATCTGCAGGCTCTCGTGGGCGTCGCCCAGGGCCCTCAGGTCTGTGGCTGCGTCGACATCTCGGCAGGTCGCGATAACACGATCTCCGCGCGCCAGACACTGCGCCGTAAACTCCAGTCCAATGCCGCGGTTGGTGCCAGTAATAAGTACAGTAGCCATCTTCTCTCCATCTGCCAAATTCGCTATCAGGGAGAGTCTATCAAATCTATCGCCTGCCCTGCGACCCATGCGGCGATGCTGAAACCCCTGCCTGGGCTGGGCTGAGGGCAGGACGGGCTTCTGTTATACTCCAGCGTCTTTCATCAATCACGGCCAGCCATTTAGCGGAGCAGAGACTACTATGCGCAGTAAACTAGCCACCTCTTTCGCCCTTCTCATCACCCTGCAGACAGCAGGTTCAGGGGCATTTGCCCAGGACCCCGAGGAAGTCATCGTATTCGGTGTAGTGCCCACCGGCGCCGGCCTGGACAAGAGCAAGATCCCCTTCCCGGTACAGAGCCGAGATGCTGCCGAGATCGAGAATGCGAATCCGCTAAACATCACCGATCTGATGCGCCAGAGTTTCACCAGCGTGTCCCTGAACGATGCACAGAACAATCCCATGCAGCCCGACCTGCAATACCGTGGCTTCACCGCCTCCCCCCTGCTCGGCCTGGCCCAGGGCATCGCGGTCTATCAGAATGGCGCTCGCATCAACGAGCCCTTGGGCGATGCCGTGAACTGGGACCTGCTGCCGCAGTCTGCCGTGCAGAGCATCGCGCTCACCGGTGGCGCGAATCCGCTGTTTGGTTTGAACAGCCTCGGCGGCGCGCTGGTGATAGACATGAAAGATGGCTTTAACTCGCCGGGCAGCAGCGCCGAAGTGAGCTCGGGTTCCTTCGGGCGTACTACCGCCAATATAGAGTTCGGTGGCAACAACGGTTCCTTCGGCTACTACGCGAATCTGGAAAGCTTTCAGGAAGACGGCTGGCGCGACAATTCCGAGTCCGACGCTTTGAACTTCTATGGCAGCGTCGGCTGGCGCAGCGATGCGACTCGGTTAAACCTGAACTATCAGTACGGCGAGTCGGAACTGATTGGCAACGGCGCTTCCCCGGTAGAACTGCTGGCATTGGACCGGGAAGCGATTTTTACCGGACCCGATATTACCGAGAACGACATGCAGATGCTCAGCTTCGACTACGCACATGACGTGAGTGACGACATCAGCTTCGGCGGCAACATCTTCTACCGCAAGAACAAGACGGACTCCTTCAACGGCGACGGCTCCGAGTTTGCCGTCTGCGGAATCGGCGGCCTGCCCCAGCTCCTCGAGGGCCTCGAAGAAGATGACTTGGAGGAGATCGGTCTCGATGATGACGACATCTGCGACGATCAGTTTGCCACCAGCGAGGCCCTGGAAGACTTCCTCAATCAGACAGCCCTCGCGATGGCATCCGATGACGAGTTCAACCTGGAGAATCTCACCGACGAAGTTTCCGGCACCGGCATACTTTCAGACGATGCCATCAACAACCTCAGCGATAGAAGCCAGGAGAGTGTGGGCGCTGACTTCCAGTGGACGCTGCGCGGCAACTTCCTTGGCTACGACGCGCAGATCATTGTGGGTGGCGCCTACTTCCTTGGCGAGTCCAATTTTAACTCCGTGCTCGAACTCGCCGAGATCGATCCTATTAGAAGATTGACCACCGGACTCGGCACGGGCGCCTTCGTCGATGAGCAGGCAACCTCGATCAACACTGAAACAGAATCCAGTAGCCTGTACATAACCAGTACCTTCGACCTTAGCCCCAGCCTCGCACTCACTCTCTCCGCCCGCGGCAACTACACCGATGTCACGCTGCGCGACAAGTCTGGCGTGCGTCCTGAGCTGAATGGCAGCCACAATTTCTCCCGAGTGAACCCGGCACTTGGCCTCACCTGGCAGGCCAGCGAAGACCATAGCCTATATGCTTCGTACAGCGAATCGTCGCGCGCCCCGACCCCTATCGAGCTCGCCTGCAACGAAGGCGTTTTCGATCTCGCGGTCGCCTTCGCCATCGAGGCCGGCGAAGACCCGGACGACGTTAACCTAGAATGCCGCCTGCCCAATGCCTTCCTCGCGGACCCGCCACTGGATGACGTGATTGCCAAGAGTTTCGAGCTTGGGTCGCGCGGCTTTCTCGGCGATGTAAGCTACAGCCTCGGCCTGTTCCATACCGTCAACACCGACGACATCCTGTTCCAGACTACCGGCCGCTCTACCGGCCTGTTTGCGAATGTCGATGAGACGCGAAGGGCAGGCATCGAGTCCAGCCTACAGGGTCAGTGGCGCGCCATTAGTTGGCTGGCGGCCTATAGCTATATCGACGCAAGCTTCGAAGACAATTTCCAGGTGCTAAGCCCGAATCACGCCTTCGCGGACGACGAGGGCGAGATCGCCGTGCGCGCCGGCGATAGAATTCCGGGCATCCCGCAGCATCAATTCAAGCTCTCCAGCGACTATCAGATAAGCGACGGCTTCAGTGTCGGCGTCGATGTGCTAAGCAATGGGAGTCAGGTGTTGCGCGGTGACGAATCCAATCAGCTAGGCGAGGTGTCTGGCTACACCATGGTGAGCCTGCGGGCGCGCTACAGCGTGAACTCGCGGCTAGAGCTGTTCGCGAAGGTGGACAACCTGCTCGACAAAGAATACGAGAGCTTCGGCCTGCTCGGCGAGGAACCGGGAGAGTTGGAGGTTCCGATCATCGAGGACCTGACGAACCCCGTGTTCCTCGGCGCAGGCGCGCCGCGAGCCGCGTTCCTGGGTCTGCGCTATAACTTCTAGTGTGAACCTGGCAGGTCTATCGGCTGCGCAGATAATCCACTGCGCGGTCGGGGAAGTCGGTAAACACACCATCGACATCTGCATCGACGTAGTGGATCTGCAGTAGCTCCTCGAAGCTCTCCGCATAGGCGGGTACTTGCCCGGGATCGAGGCGGTAGGTATAGGGATGCACCTGCATGCCGGCGGCGTGTGCCCGCGTTACCAGTTCGCTAATCTGAACGTTGCCTTTCTGCGAGTCCCGCGCCACGACGAGGCCCTTCTCGGGTCCAAGGCCATCTGCATACGCGCCCAGTTTGTCCATGCCGTCGTCTTCGAACATCCAGGGATAAGATGAGGCGGAGCCGATAAGCTGCACGAGGTTTAGCTGCACCCCCTCGGCCGGGAGTATCTCGTCGTGGATGATTCTGAGTTCTTCGAAGCTAAAGGTCTGCAGGAACACCTTGTCCTGCTTGCTCGTGTAGCCATAGGACCTCAGCATGCGCACGACTGCCGTGCTGATGTCCTTACCCGCCTCGCGGTGAAATTCCGGCGACTTTACCTCGGGATAGATGCCGATGTTCTTGCCGGTAGACTTGTTCATCCCCTGTATCAGTTCTATCTCCTCGGCGAGCGTCGGCACGCTGAAGGCTGACCGGCCCATCGGGAAGCGACTGGCATAGCCCTGTACTCTCTCGCCGTCTTCAATCTCAAAACCCTCGCTTGCGGTGAGTTGGCGAATCTCCGCCAGCGTGAAGTCGATGGCGTAGAAGCGCCCATCGTCTCTCACACGGTCTGGGAACTTTTCGGCGACGTCGGTGGTTCTATCGAGGGTAATATCGTGCAGCACGATGAGCTGATCGTCGCGGGTCATCACGACATCTTGTTCTATGTAGTCTGCGCCCATGGCGTAGGCCATGGCCTTAGCCTCCAATGTGTGCTCCGGCAGGTAACCACTAGCGCCGCGGTGTGCTATCACTACCTTCTGTGTCTGTGCTTGAGATTGCAGTGTTACCGCCATGAGGATTACACCTATCACCTGTGAGATGCCAAATTTGAATCGGAAGAAAACCATGTAAATTGCCTCGGAGCTTAGCCCAGATTGAATCCCTAAGAAGACCACGAATGAACGAGTCAGTCTACGTGACCAACCCTGTCGTTTATATTACAAAGCGCCAGAAAAATACAGCTGTGGCGGGAATGGGTAGTGCCTCAGATTGAATTGCTATTCGATTCGCTAATTCTCGACGTAGGTGCGATGGGTGAGGTAGCTGGAGGAATTTGTTCCCTCCGAGGGGCCATCTCTGGCCCCATCCCGCGTCCGTCCCTGGCGCTAGTCGCTCACGAATTCCTCCAGCTACCTCACCTTCAAACAGAGTGCCCGCTGATAGAAACTCCTCTGCTGAGGTTTGCACTGGAATTGAAGTCGAGGGGATGGGCTGTATTGGCCGTGAGTAGCGCTAGGGATGGACGCGAGATCCGGCCAGGGATGGCCGAGTCGAACGGCCAATACAGCCCATTCCCTCGACCTAGCAC
>Ga0055584_100000057_pt1 | contig 94917 bp, 85 predicted proteins | sample OSDHelmetaG_FD_58716 | JGI IMG/M metagenome (GOLD analysis project Ga0055584, IMG submission 58716) | Pelagic marine sediment microbial communities from the LTER site Helgoland, North Sea, for post-phytoplankton bloom and carbon turnover... | ecosystem: Environmental > Aquatic > Marine >... | reverse complement strand
TAGCGGCGAAACGCGCCTTGCATATGAACGCTTGAGACTGCGCAGAGCTGCCATAGAGTTATTCAGAGGTGCCCTAGAATCGGCGCCGCGAAGAACTGCACGCTGGCATAGGTAAACATGAGATAGCCGCCGATGCGCGAGGCCTCGGCGAGGGTGACGTCGGCAAGGCTCATGATGAGCTGCGGCATAACCGGCAGCACGATGCCGAAGCTGATGGCATCGAGCAACACCACGGTGACGATGAACGCCAGCGCGTGGCGACTCTTGGTGATATCTACTGGCATCCGATCCCGCCTCTTGCTTCGTTATTATTATCTGGCGGGCGTGAGTCGCGAGAGGAAGTCTTCGAACTTGCCGCTGGCGCTGCGCGCGAGTGCCTCATGATAGCTGATATCGATTTCGAAGGGATGGCCCAGATTCTGGGTGAGGATCTCGCGTAGGCGAGCCTCCTGTTCTACCGACAGGGGCGCATCCACCACGAGCCTAAATTCGATCCTATCGAGTGCGTGCTGCACAAGCTGGAACTGCCGAATCGCAGCTACCTCCATGAATTTTCGGAAGCCGAAGTTCGGCCAGTGCGCGCTGCCGTCCGGATGCAACAGCATATTCCGCACGCGGCCGTGGATGCGCTTCAGCACCGGCAGGCCGCGGCCGCAGCCACAGGGCTCGCCCCACTCGCCGTAGTCTCCGATCTCGTAGCGGATGAGTGGCGTGGCGTAGTTGCGCAGGCTGCTGGCCACGATCCGGCCCGGCTCATGGAGGGCGCAGGGGCTGCCATCGTCGCGCAGCACTTCCAGCAGCACGCTCTCCGACTGCACATGGTAGTGATCCTGCTGCGGGCATTGCAGCGCCATATAGCCAAGCTCTTCGCTGCTGTAGAGATCCACCAGCTCGGCACCGAGCTGATCCCTCACCGCGTCGCGTAAGTCATCATCGATGCTCTCGCCTATGGTGCGCACCTGGGTAAGGCCAAGCAATACCGATTCGTCTCGAATCAGCTGCGCGAGCAGGGCTCGAAGATTCGAGGGATGGGTCATGAGATAGCGTGGTCGTAGCCTCTGCAACCAGCGTATCTGCGCCGCAACGTCCACGCTGCTGTTCATGAAGTAACTTGGGCCGCTTGTGTGAAACAGGTTTAGTGGCAGGCCCCAGTCGGGGAACGCTAGCCCATCCGGGGCCAGACCGATCGCCTCGCCGTGCCAACGAATCGAAGCCGATACGCCGTCGTAGTGCCGCGCGTGCCAGAGCTGCTCGCGCATATTGATCGCATTCCACACCGTCGAGGTCAGCGCGGTCTTGCGAAAGCACACGGGGAAACCGGTGGAGCCCGACGTCCTCGCCTCCTCCGCCCCGCCGTGTCCTTCGGGGATAGGCACGCAGTCGATCTGCGCGTTTTCCTCCTGCAGTTGCTGGCGCGTCAGCAGCGGTATGTCGAGCAGCGTCTCGGCGTCTAGCCTTGCCGGGTCGACGCCATCCAGATGCTGCCTGTAGAAAGGAGAGTGGGAGGCGGCATAGCCCAGCAGCCTGACGAGTTGCTGCAGCTGCTCGGCTAGCATCCTCTCAGCTGGCCACCACTGGGACTGCTCAAGCTGCTGTAACAGTCCGTACAGCGCCTGCCCCTGCCCGCCTTGCTGCAGCGGTTTAGGAATGACGTCGCGTTCAGTTTTCATGGCTAGAGAATCTCGGCTCAGCGCTTCTTGATCAGGAGCTTGTACATCTTCCTGCGCAGCGGAAATTCTATAAAGTGGTAGACGAGATAAGACAGGAAAATAAGAATCGCCGTGAGCACCGGCAGGTGAAGCTGATAGGGCCAGGACTCCGGCAGCAGGTTGAAATATTGCACCATTTCCATGAAGGGCCAGTGCAGGCAGTAGATGATATAGCTTAGCCCACCCAGCAGCTCACAGAACTGCAGCGTTCTGCCGGTGGGATACCACTGCAGATTCAGCATGCAGTAGACCATGACCGCGACCGCGGGTATCACGACGAAGAAGGAGCTGTATTGGTAGGGCACGAAGTTTTCCCCGACCCATATGCAGAACAGATAGACGAGTATCGACAGCAGCAAGGGCAATAGGCTGACCCTGCCTCTGTCTTTGTCGATACCATTCAATGCGAACAGCTTGTAGATCAGCATGCCGAACACGAACTCCACGAAGCGGATGATCGGGTTGGTGTAGACGGGCACATTGAGTGTGGCAAGGTCGTAGTATTCCGCCTCCGGCAGGAAGAAGGCGATCAGGCCGAACTGCATGATGTAGCCGCCGATGAATACCGCGAACACGCGCTTGTAGGTATTTACCTTGCTCAGCAGTATCAGGAACAAGGGAAAGCAGAGATAGAAATAGGCTTCTAGCACCAGCGACCACAACGGGCCATTGAACAGTAGCTTCAGTGTTTCGATGCTGCTGATGGACTGCGTGAACAGATAGTGGCGTATCGTGGCGATGAGGAAGAAGCTGGTGTCCTTTACCTCGGGTAGATCGTAGGTGATCTGAAACGGCCGATGCGCCTCGGTGAAGAAGGTCTCGCCCACCGCGCGATAGCTGAGCCAGACGAAGGTCGAAGAGACTAAAATGGCGAAGGCATAGGCCGGATAGATGCGGATGATGCGAAACTTGTAGAACTGTTTCGTCTCACCCCAGCCAGCCAGGGAGGGGTATACATAAGACAGGACGAAGCCACTCACCATGAAAAACCAGCTCAGCGCAGTAGTGCCCAGAGCGCCCCAGACGATGAACTGCCCGAAGATCAACTCGTAATGCACCAAGACGACGATGACCGCACCAACGAATCTGAAGATGTCGAGCACGGGAATCTTGCGACTGTTATCAACCATAGGTTATCTATTATATTGTTGCGCTATTGAACAAGCTCTAGCCCGTAAATGGCCTAGCCTACGATTGAACGCCAGTTGTTCGCCAAGTACTCCGCCGTCCGCCAGGACAGCGCCTGCACCGTCAGCGTCGGGTTGCGCGCGCCACTGGTGCCCATAACCGACGCGCCGAGCACACCGAGGTTTGGCACCTCGTGGGAGAAGCCCCACTCGTTAACCACGTTGGTGTCGCTATTCAGGCCCATGCGCGTGCCGCCGTAGGCATGCGTCGTCGCACCCATTGCGTTTCCCAGCCCGGTCTTCGTCACCTTGATCGCGCCAGCCTCCAGATACCACTCGGCCATCTTGTCCTGGGAGAAGGCGGCGATGCGCTTCTCGTTGTCGCGATAGCGCGCCGTGATGCGCGTGACTGGCATGCCCAGCGGGTCTTTCACCACTGGGTCCAGGTCCAGATAGTTGTCTTCATAGGGCAGCGTCGTCTTCTGTATATAGGCGGTATTGGTTCTATCGGCATTCTTCATGACGAACGCCTTCCAATCTGAGCCCCAACTTCGGGTCTCGCCGAAGGTCGACATCTTCGCCGCACTCATCGGCTTTCGATCCGTATGCGCCCAGAGATTTGCGCCGCCGATGAAATCCAGATCAGCGTGATCGAAGTTATCATCGGCCCATTCGTCGATCGCAACACCCTGCGCAGGCAATCCGTACCAGTTGTGCAGGTCTCTATCGAACAACGCGAACACCGGCGACCCCTGATGGTGGCTCATATAGTGTCGGCCGACCTGGCCACTATTGTTGGACAAGCCGTTAGGAAAGGCGCGGGATTTCGAGAGTTGCAGCAGGCGCACATTCTCGTAGGCATAGCTGGCGAGCAGCACGACCGACGCCGGCTGAAAATAGGTCTCGTTGCCCTTTATATAGTCGACGCCCGTCACCCTACCGTCGTCGTCGGTCACTATCTGCGTAACCCGTGCGAAGGTCACGACATCGAGGTTGCCCGTGTCCACCGCCTTGGGTATGACATTGAACGCGGTCGAACCCTTCGCCTGAACGTGGCAGCCGCCCTTGTTGCAGAAGCCGTGGTACTGGCAAGGCGGCCGACCCTCGAACAGCTCCGTCGTGATAGCGGCCGGCCCCTGAAAGGGGTTCCAGCTAAGCCGCTCGGCAGCGCCGCCCATGAGTTCCGTGAAGGGCGAGGAGCGCAGCGGCTTCATCGGGTATTCGCGCTGGCGTTCGCCCTCGAAAATATTGCCCGCCTTGTTCTTGCGGCCCTGCACATTGCCGGCCTGTCCCGAGATGCCGACGGTGTATTCGATCTTGTCGTAGTAAGGCTCCAACTCCTCGTAGCCGAAGGGCCAGTCTTCGACGGTGGAACCCGCCGGAATTCGATCGGCCCCGTAGCGGCGACGGGTCTCGCTGACCACCTTGAAATCCCAGGGGTTGAGGCGCCAGCTCTGGGCCCAGTAGTGCATGGTCGTGCCGCCTACCGCGTTCATCATCGGATGGCCGCCCTGCACCGCCGTCTCGCTCGCGCTCGCGCGCACGGTGGGTGCCTCGGTCGCCGCCTTCTGTACGGACTGCGGCCAGTTGCGCGAACCGTTACGCAACTCGTCGGGTGCGAAATCGCGCGGACTCAACCAGCCTCCCGCCTCCAGGCCGACAACCTTCAGCCCGGCATTGGTAAGGGGCAAGGCGGCCACGCCGCCTGCCGCGCCCATGCCCACGATAACGACATCGGTCTTCGCCAGACGCTTAGGCATAGCCAGTGCCTCCGTCATCATCCGAGCGCGAGTTGTCGGCTAGCTTCGTGTAGGTGCTGTGGTCGTAAGCGGATTGATGATTCGGTGCCAGACTCGCACCGGCGGCTACATCGGCCTCGCTCGCGCCCAGACGTATGCCCGGATAGCGCAGCATATCCCAGCCCACGAAATCTTGATTGCCGCCGTAATAGGGATCGCAGAACGTACCGTCTATGGTATGGCTGCGAAGCAGATTGAAAAAACCACTGCCGTTCGGAATAAAGCCGTCTATCTTGTTCGTCTGCACGGCGAGCAGGATAGAGTTCTGCTGATCCACGAGCAGCTCGGCGAAGTTCTTGCCCCGAGTCTTGCGTGCGAATTCATTGATGGCGTTCAGCCCAACGCTGTAATTTTGTCTCGCCCCGCTGTTGTGGCTAGCCAGAGAGCGATCGATATAGTGGACGGCGCGAGCTTCTTTCGCACCGGGGCCGTTGTCATCGGAGGGGATAAGACAGTCGCAGATCGCCTCCAGCGTCTCGGCCTCTTCGGCCGTCAATACTTCCAGGGCCTCGCGCTGCACAGCCCCCTGGATCATAGAGCTAATCGATACAGAGTCGGCCGCGATGACCTGAGAGCCCGTGACGCTGCTAACCGCCGCCGCGCCAACGAGTCCCGCACCCTTTAAAAGTTTGCGACGAGAGGGATTGCTGGGGCTGTCGTCTAGCAGGTCGCTTCCGTTGTTTTTCTTCTTCATCAAAGCTCCGCTGGACAGCATAGAATGGAATCGGAATTGCTTGCAGCGAGCGTAGCAAATATCCATTTTTGTGTATACGGGCCAAGCCTGGCGGCGTAATCTGCCTAATTAGAGTGGCCTAGGGCCCAAAACCTGTTATCTTTTCTCCTCGGCTTATGGCTTCGATCGATGGCCCGAGTCTCGAGGGGACATGACACGCATCCCACTTTACAGAAACGAGGAATACATTATGACAGTCAAGAGAATCCTGACCCTGGGCGGCCTACTGTTCACAGGGTTACTAATCACGATCCAGAATCTGTCGGCGCAGGTGGTCGAGCCTGACGAGCACGACTTCATGATCGCAAGGCCCGATCAACTGCATCCAGAGGATGGCAGCATCACTACCGTCCTATACGGCGATCCCAGCAAGTCGGGCATCTATGTAATTCAGATTACCTGGCCCCCCGGCCGCGGCAGTCGACCGCACTATCACAATCAGGCGCGTTATATAAATGTATTAAAGGGCACCTGGTATGTGCACACCGGTCCGGAGTCCGACGTTTACAATCCTGACGCGATGACGGCAGTCGAGGCTGGCACGTTTATCTACGAGCCGCCAAATGGTCATCACTACGATATGGCGAAAGACGAGGAAGTCGTGGTGCAGATCTTCGGCATGGGTCCGGTGGTAACCACCTCGATACCGCAGTAACTCGAAGGCAGATCTTCAAGACAGGTGACGTTTGCAGCCAGCGGCAGTCAAGCGTCACTTGTGCCTTTTTAGGCTAGAGCACCTCTGAATATCTTCAGCGCCGTCCGGCGCGCTTGCAAGGAACCACTCTCTATTAAGTCAGATCGCTGCGGCTAATCTCGTAGGTAATACCCCCGCTACTGTCGCCGAGGGAGCCTCGCTGAGAGCTGAAATAGAGCCGCTGGAAACTCGGATCGAATGCCGGCCCAGTCACCTCGGAGCGCTCATGGCCAAGCACCTGCACCAGAGGCGCGACGCTACCATCGCCTGACAGCACGACGATCTGCATGTCACCGCCATCTTCCGCCACCAGCACATCGCCGCTCGGCGTTATCACGACATTGTCTACGCCGCTCAGCATGGGATTGGCGCTGGTCGCGATGTCGTAGAGGGTATCGAGTTGTTGGCTGGCGGTGTCGTACATCCACACGCGGTTGTCGTGCTTCGTGGTGAAGTAGACCTTGCCCTCATGGATTGCGATGCCCTCGCCACCCTTGAATACGGTGTAGTCGGGAACCTGCTTGCGTGTCGCTACGATCTCAGCCAACGGGTCCGGCACCTCTAACCATTCGACGAATGACTCGCCTTCGCGTTCTGCTACCGAGGCTATTTCCAGGCGCCCGCTATTCAAGTCCGGCAGCTCGCCGTCGGGACAGAAGCGATAGAAGCCGCCATCAACTTGATCCTCGGTGAGATAGAGGCATCCGTTTACGCTGTCTACCACTACGGCCTCGTGCTTGAATGAACCCAGGGCCGGCCTCACTGCCGCCGCTTGCACGCCCAGCGGGTCGCATTCATAAACCTGCCCCTTGTCGAACTCTTCGCAGGACAGCCAGGTACCCCAGGGAGTCGGTCCGCCGGCACAGTTGAGCGTGGTGTTCCGCAGTATTGGATAGGCATCGATCACATGGCCGCCCGCATCGAAGCGCAGCGCCCCCACGCCGCCGCCGCTGCTGCGCTGTTCGCAGTTTGATACGTAGACCCAGCCGCCGTCCTCGGTGGCGAAGGTGGCGCCGCCGTCAGGTGCCGGATGCCAGGTGTAGCCGGGAAGTCCGGCCGGCGCCTCGCCGGAGCGAGCGACGATGCGTGACTTGAAACCTGGCGGCAACATGAGACCGTTGTCGTCCGCCGCTCCTAGTGGACCGAGATTGGCGAGGGAATAGAAAGGCGCGAGATCGCTACCGGCGGCGAGCGCCTCTTGAAAACGCAGCAGGCCGCCCGCCGCAAATATCGCGGCGCCCTGCAAACCCATGTGGAGGAATTGTCTTCGAGTATTCAGTTTCTGATTCATGGCGCTATCCTACCCTGAAGACTGTTGCACTAATTTGACAGCTCGCTACTCGACCTTCCAGGTGTGGCCGCTGCTTAATAATTCTTTGAGCGAGCCCTTCGCCGCGCGCGCCGAAATCAGTTGCTGCTGCGAATCGTCGACATAGGAGGGTTTCTCCTGACGGTAGAGTACGCCCACGGCAACGGGGAAATCCGGTGCATGCATTGTGGCAAGTAAGGTCGCGAGCACTTTATTCGTTTCGTCGTGAACCAAGACATCATCGTGATTCGCATCCACAAGCTCCAGTTTCAGCGTATCGTGATTCAGCCGTATCCCCTGCTCTCGCTCCTTGCCGAAGACTACCGGCTCGCCGTGAATCAGGTCGACCTTAAAATCGGCCGCGATCTTCTTGTCTTTCACATTGTCGAACACGCCATCATTGTAGATGGGGCAGTTCTGCAGTATCTCGATGAAGCTCGCGCCGTGGTGCGCGTGTCCGCGTTTGACGACTTCGGCCAGATGCTTGGCCTCGGTGTCTATGCTGCGCGCGATGAAGGTTCCACCCGAGCCCAGCGCTACTTCGCAGGGGGAGAGGGGCAGGTCGATAGAACCCTTGGGCGACGAGGGAGAGCGCGTGCCCATCTGCGACGTGGGCGAATACTGCCCCTTAGTCAGACCATAGATCTCATTGTTGAACAGGAGTATCTGCAGATCGACGTTGCGCCTCAGCACATGCAACATATGGTTACCGCCGATGCTAAAGCCATCGCCGTCTCCAGTGATGACCCACACGTCCAGCTCAGGATTCGCGAGTTTTACTCCGGTCGCGATGGCCGGCGCCCTGCCATGGATAGTATGAAAACCGAAGGTATTCATATAATAGGGGAAGCGCGAGGAGCAGCCGATGCCGGAGATAAATACCTGATTCTCTTTAGGCTGCTCGAAATCTGGCATTAACTTCTGAATCGTCTTCAGGATGGCGTAGTCGCCACAGCCTGGGCACCAGCGCACTTCCTGATCCGAGGCATAGTCTTTAACTGTTAGCTTAGCTAGCGCCTGATTCATGATTTGCTCCCGCTTTCGGAAAACTTCTTGTGGATCGCAGCGAGGATCTCGCCGATCTTAAAGGGTTGGCCGGCTACTTTGTTTAGGGCTTCGGCGTCGATCAGAAACTCCGATCGAATCAAGTTGACGAATTGCCCCGTGTTCATCTCTGGCACCAGTATCGAGTCGAATCCGCGCAGTAGCTCGCCGAGGTTGCGCGGCAGCGGGGATAGATAGCGCACATGGATATGTGAGACGTCCAGGCCCTCGGCCCGCGCACGCTTCACCGCCTGATGAATCGCCCCGAAGGTAGAGCCCCAACCGACGATACCTAGCTTGCCAGTCTCGTTGCCCATACAGACCTCTTGCAGAGGAATATCGTTCGCGATGCCAGCTACCTTCGCCTGGCGCAGGTCGGTCATCTTCTGATGATTCGCCGGGTCGTAGGAGATGTCGCCGGTGTCGAAGCTGCGCTCGATGCCGCCAATACGGTGCTCCAGCCCCGCCGTGCCCGGCTTTGGCCAGACTCGCGCTAGCGTCTTCTCATCGCGTATCGAGGGCTTAAAGTCTTCGACCTTGCTGTAGTGCTCTACGGGAAAGGGTTCCAGCGTAGAGACATCCGGTAACTTCCACGGCTCCGCCGCGTTCGCGAGATAGCCGTCGGAGAGAATCATCACAGGTGTCATATATTTTGTCGCTAGGCGCACAGCCTCGATGGCAACATCGAAGCAATCGATAGAGGTAGATGAGGCGATGACCGGCATCGGCGTATCGCCGTGCCTGCCGTAGAGCGCCATGTTCAGGTCGGACTGCTCGGTCTTGGTAGGCAAGCCGGTGGAAGGACCGCCGCGCTGCGTATTCACCACGATCAGAGGCAACTCGGTCGCGCAGGCCAGCGCGATGCCCTCCGACTTGAGCGCAATACCCGGGCCGGCGCTGGAGGTTACTCCCAATGAGCCGGCGAAGGACGCGCCGATGGCGGCACACACCGCCGCGATCTCGTCCTCGGCCTGGAAGGTGTTGATGTCGAACTCACGATGCCGAACGAGTTCGTGCAGAAGATTCGAGGCAGGCGTGATCGGATAGGAGGCGAATAGCATATCGATATTGGCTAACTCGGAGCCGGCGATCAGGCCCCATGCCAGAGCTGTGGTGCCGGTCATATTACGATAGGTGCCGGGTGCAACTTTCGCCTTGGGCACCTTATAGACGTGTATGCCCGCGGGCAGTTCGGCGGTCTCGCCGTAGGCATGACCCGCATTCAGGGCGGCGATGTTTGCGCTGGCGATCTCGGGCTTGCTGGCGAACTTCGCCTTGAGGCTCTCGATGGTGGCCGTGCGGTCGCGGTCAAAAAGCCAGAGCACGAGGCCGAGGGTCCACATATTCTTGCTGCGCACGCCGGCCTTGTGACCCAGGTTGTATTGCTCAACGGCGGCTAGTACCTGCTTCGTGATATCGATCTCGAGCACGCGGTATTTGTCGAGCGAGCCGTCTTCCAAGGGATTGTTCTCATACTTCGCCTTGGTCAGATTCTTGGCCGTGAACGCGCCACTATCTACGATGAGCAGCCCACCGTCGACGAGGTTTTCGATATTCGTAGTGAGCGCCGCGGGGTTCATCGCCACCAGTACGTCCAGCGCGTCACCCGCCGTCGTTACATCCTCCGCGCCGAAATAGATCTGGAAGGCGGAGACACCGAATGTCGCACCGACCGGCGCTCGTATCTCGGCGGGAAAGTCCGGGAAAGTCGACAGGTCGTTACCATACAGCGCCGTCGCCTCGGTAAAATTCGAGCCAGTAAGCTGCATGCCATCGCCGGAGTCACCAGCGAAGCGCACGACGACATCGACGACCTCTTTCTCGTCCAGATGATGTTCGTCTAGATTCTCTTCTGCTAATTCCATACGCGATGCACTACCTTCTATTGCTTATAGTGGCGTCTTAACTACTCTTGAATGTATTGGCGAGGCACGACCTGCGGGTCTGTGATCGCAATGATGACTAGTCAAAAACGAGGCTGGATTCTACCAGAAATCCAGAGGCGGGTCTTACAAAATGCTGCCTGTAGACCCGCCCTTAGGGGGATTTACTGCTTGATGAACTTACGCATGATCCTGCCTTCGCCACCCTCACCGCCGGTGACCTCTCCGGTGTAAACGTTGCCCTGCGCATCCACCACCACGCCCTCCGGTTCGGAGCCTTCGATGAAACCCATCACCGTGCCGTCCTCGGCGCTGCCGTAGGTAACGCCACGCTTACTCTGGTAATCGGCCACGTAGAGGATATCGTTCTGGTCGATGAACATGCCGCTAGGCCATCCAAACTGATCCCACTCGGTTAGGTAGGTACCCTCCTGATCGAATATCTGTATGCGATGATTGGAGCGATCGCCTACCAATACGCGGCCTCGCCTGTCGATTACGATCGTGTGGGGCAGGTCGAACTGGCCGGGGCCGGCTCCCTTGCCACCCCACTCCATGAGGTATCTTCCTTCCTTCGAAAATTTGACGACACGGTTATTCCAATGACCGTCGGCAACGAAGATGTCGCCATTCGCTGCTACCGCCGAATCGGCTGGACCGTCGAAGGTGTTTGGACCAGTGCCTCTAAAACCTCGCGCACCGAATCGCAATAGCACTCGGCCGTCGGTGTTGAACTGCGTTACGGTATGTCCGTTCTGCGGGTTGTAATCTGTTGCCCAGAGCGTGCCGTCGGGCGCCGCACGAAAACCATGTGGTGTCGTTACCCACTCGGAACCGAAGCTGTCCACCAGATTACCTTCGGCGTCGAACTTCAGAACCGGCGGCTCTGCGCGGTGGAACGCGTAGATAAACCCTTCCTGGTCGATGGTCACATTAGGCACCTGCCCCCATTCGATGCCATCGGGAAGCGGCTTTGGCCAATCGGGATCTAACACATAGTCCTGCGCACTCGCAGCCATGCTGAAGATGCAGCAGCCAACTAGTGACATCGCGGCAAGTGAATTCTTAACTCTGAAGCGGCTAATTCTCATGGGATCACCTTCTCGTCTATGGCTTTGGAAGGCCCGTCTGGAAACTGGGCCTCGGGTGCGTAAGCTTCCACTAAACAGGGTACGCCAAGCGCATCAACCAGTCCAGCGGGCGCCGCAGAAGGCTAGCGGCGGACCCCTGACTAGCGGCGACGGGTATTCCCCGCTACAGCGTATAGGTAGGTGACTGCAGCCACAAACTCAATATCCGGCTCGATGGGAGCCACTTAGATTTTAGGAGCAAGTAACATGAACAAACTATCACGCATTATTGCGCTAAGTGTATTTGGGCTTTCTGGTTCAATCTTCGCAGCGGAAGACAACGCTGACCGAAACCGCGCGCTATCCAATCTGGATGCAGACGGGAACGGCTCAGTGAACTTCGAAGAATTTCAACAGCGCGGCGCGCAGCGCCTGAGCCGGCTGGACAGCGACGAGGACGGCCTGATTAGCCTCGATGAATATCTAAACGCTCGGCCAGATGGCCCCACGAGGCCCAATCGTGCCGAGCGCGAACCGAGCGCTGAGCAACTCGCACGCATGGAACAGATGCGGGCACAGATGCAGGAACGCGCGGCTGCGCGATTCACGGCCATGGATACCGATGGCGATGAGACCGTCAGTCAAATCGAGTACTTTGAGGCAGAATTTCTCGCGCTCGATGCCGACAACAATGGCCTGCTTAGCGCCGAAGAACTGCGTCCCAAGCGCCGAGGTCCTCGCGGTCGCGGCGGGCGCTCTGACAGGGGTGAGAGAGGCCCACAAGCTTAGCGCTACGCAAGATACGCAGCATCGTGAATAATCTTGTGCCAGGTAATCGTGAAACAGGTAGGCAATGTGATTCTTTGGGGAAAGTTACCAGTGCTCGAATCATCGAATCGTACGATAGACTGTACGAGGGATTGAGAACTACGAACACAGCAAGAAACGAGTCAAACACTCAAGGTAAAACATTGTCCACCTGCGACGACCCAAGCCAGATCGAGATGACCGACGAAGAATTGATGCAAGCCGTTTGCCAGGGCGACAGGTCCGCCTATCAAGCTCTGGTCAAACAGCATCTCAAGTCGATCAGCCACTATGCTTTCAGGCTACTGGGCAATCGCAAAGATACCGAAGACATCAGCCAGGAGGTTTTTCTCAGGCTATGGACGAACGCACATAAATGGCGGCCTGAGAAGGCGAAGCTGACTACCTGGCTACACAGAATCGCTCACAATCTCTGCATCGACTACCTGCGCAAGCAGGGCAGAGTACAGACGCAGGATTCCTTCGAGGAAGAGGCAGCCGAGACGCAGCCGCGCGGCGAAGACTCAAGAGATGGCAACGGCGATGATATGCGGCGCTTAGTCGAGGCGATGAGCGCACTGCCGGAGAATCAACGAAGTGCGCTGAGCCTGTGCCACTTGCAAGGATTCTCCAATAAGGAGGCGGCTGCTATTATGAACGTCTCTGTAAAGGCTCTGGAATCGGCGATTGCCAGAGCAAAACGCAAGCTGCGAGAAATACTCGCAGATAGCACAACAGACTAAGGGCACACAGCGAACCGAGAAACATAGGAACTACGATGAACCTGCAAGAGTTTACAAGAATCATTGATCTCTACGGCGCCGAGGCGGCGCGCTGGCCGAAGCGAGTACGCGCCGAATGCGAGCGCTTCGTCGCGAATAACGTCCAGGCCAGAGCCTTGCTCAACCAGCAGTGGGTCGTGGATGAGCTTCTCGAGCAGATCGAGACTCCCCAGTTTTCTGGCCTTGAGTCTCGCGTCTTGAATCAAGCTCTGCCGGAGCAGAACTCAGGCCCGTTTGATGCGATCATCGAATGGCTTATCCCCTCCTCCGGCGCCACGCAGAATTATTGGCGACCCGCCATCGCGGCCTGCCTGCCCTTGGTCTTCGGCATCGTGCTCGCCAACTATTTCAGTTTCGGCGTGGGCATCGAGAGCGATGGCTTTCAGTACTGGGGAGACGAACTCGCCATGCTATCCCTGACCGACTACACAGAGAACAGCTTCTAGCCATGACTAAGCAAAGACTATTTCTTCTAGGCCTATTGGTTTCGATCTCGATTAACCTGTTCTTCGTGGGCGGCATCGCCTATCGCGTGCTGGACTTTGGGGAAGAGGGTTCGAGCCGGCCGCTGCCTCCGAACGTGGGCTGGATAGTGCGCGACCTCGATGAACAGCGCAGAGCGGAACTGGAACCAGTTCTCCGAGCGAGCTTCGAGCTGATCGGCCCGGTGCGGCGCGAGTTGATGGCCGCACAACGCCGCGTGAATGAGCTGGTGTCGGCGCAGCCCTTCGATGAGGCCGCTCTCAGCGAGGCATTCGCAACGCTGCGGGAGGAGAATATTCGCTATCAGGCCATCTCCCACGAGCAGACCAGCGTGATCCTGGCGCAGCTGACAGAGGCTGAGCGACAGGCGGCATTGGAATTCGTGAAGCGACGCGGGCCGCGCGACGGCCGCGATGGTTTTAGGGGCAGATCGGGTTCTAGAGATGGCCGCGACTCGGATGGCCGCCGCACTGCACCCGAGCCGGATGCAGCTCAATGAGCGACGCCGAATTCCGGAAGGGTAAGTACCGTCACTTCAAGGGCATGGAATACGAAGTTGTAGACATCGTCCACCACAGCGAGACGCAGGAGGCTATGGTTCTCTATCGAGCACTCTATGGTGAGCGGGGCCTCTGGGTGAGGCCCCTTGAGATGTTTTTCGAGACTATAGAGAGAGACGGCAAGACTCTAGAGCGCTTTCAATACATCGGCGACCAGGCCTAGTTGCCTCTGGACCTCGCTTTGGGTGGCGGGCGTTGGCCCTCGGGCTGATAGTTACCCTCATCCAGATTGAACCGAAATACATACTGCACGCCTTCGATGTCCACCGGCTCACCGCGCAGAGTTGGCGGGGTGAACTCGAATCTCGCCAACGCTCGCGATGCCGCCCTATCGAAGATAGCTGGCGGTTCCGAGTCGATCACTTGGATCGATTGTTCCGGCACGCGCCCTTCTTCACTGATCGTAAATTCAGCCAGCACCCAGCCTTCGATGCCTCGCTGCGCCGCTCGCGTTGGGTATTGCGGCTGATCGGTAACTAGCGGTGTGATCTCACCGTCATAGGCTTTCGAGCCGAATAGCTGAATAGTGCTACAGGCGCTTAAGAGCAGGACGAAGCCTAACAGTAGCGAGCCAATGAAGGCCTTGCTTGCTCGGGCGATCAGCCTACCGTCCAGAATATTCGTGACGCGCTGCGACAGCGAACTCTCCGCGAACATCAACTGTGCGAGCACTGGTGTCTGGCGGCTGCTAATGCTCTCGCGCGCCAGGCGTAGCAATTGCTCGGCGTAGTTCACACCGTCCTTACCGTGGCGAAGCACCGCCGCATCGCTGGCCTGTTCCGCGGCCGCGTCGACGCGGTTCTTGGCATGCCAGACAAGGGGATTTATCCAATAAAGGCTCGTCAGCAGATGACAGAACAACATCGTCACCCAATCGAAACGCTGTATATGGCTCAACTCATGTACGAGCACATCTTCTAGCGTCGACTCCGACCAGTGCTCTGCCTCAATAGGTAGTATGACCCTGGGCTTGAACATGCCGAAAGACATCGGCGAGGCGATAGCCGGGCTTATCTTGAGCGTGACTTTCCGTCTTATAGCCAGAGATCCACAGAGATGACCAAGCTGGACCACTAGCTTCCCATTAAGGCAGTCGCGCGCGCCGTGGTCGATGCGATGCAGAGCTTTCGCCGAGTACAGCAAGCGAAAGAGCAGTAGTGTGGTCACGAAAAAGTAAAATAGATAGAACGCAGAATAGCCACTGTGCGCCGCGGCTTGTGAGGTGGCAGACGAGGCCAGGCCGATCGTAATCACGGTGAGTGGCCCATCGCCAAGAAATACTGTGGCGGCCGAGGGCAAAAAGGCTACGACCAGCGGTAACAGGCCAACGCACAACATGCCATTGAGCCAGAGCAGGTGCAGGCCATTATTGGAAAGCCGATTTCGAAACAGCGTGGCTACGAGATAGCAAAGACCAATAATAGCTGAGGACTTCAGCATCAGATCCAACAGGTATTGCAGAAAGGGCATGCCAGTAAGAAATGATGAAACCCATTCGAGTGAGATGATATTTTCCATTATTGTTTACCTCGCAGTTTCTTCTTGTTCGATTTATTGTCTCGGGTCCTACTCTCTTTCTTCTTCTCCCGAATTAAATCCTCCAGCCGCGACAATTCTTCCTCGGAGATATCCTCATTCTCCATGTCCAATAGCGAGTTCACGGCCTCGAGATGGGAGCCAGCGAAGAAGGTCTTTACCAGATTGGAAAGTGCGGATTCTGAGGCATCCTCACGCGCAACCAGCGGATAGTAGACGTACTTCAGTCCGCTCTCGCGGTGACTCACATGCCCCTTCTCCACCAGTTTACGCAGCAGCGTCCGCACCGAAGAATAACTGGGCGGGTCTTCGATGTTCTCCATGACTTCCTTGGCGCTCGCCTCTCCCAGCCGATAGATGACATCCATCATCTGCCGCTCACGCCGACTCAACTTACTCGCTTTCGTCACAGGAACTCTCCTCCTCTACACGGTCGCCCAGGTTCTCCGAGCAGTGCATATGTTAATTTATTCACAGTATGTTAAAAAATTAACATATAGCGGCAGGATGTCAACAATTAATTTTCGGGAAGCCCGCCTCTTTAGAAACCTCGCTAGGGTGACTTCGCCTGAGCTCTATAGACGCAGCGGGGCCAATCCCGTTATTCTGCCCTACTGTATCTAGCCTAAACTTGCCGAGAAAAAGATGAAGCCACAAAAACCACTTTGCCTATTCGCCCTCTGTGCTGCCCTGTTCGTTAGCTGTAGCGAGCAGACGGGAGATTCTTCCATCGAGCTACCTGATACATCCGAGATCGAGGCGATGCTGCACGAACATACGGCGGTGCTGGCCTCCGACGAGTATGAGGGCCGCGCTCCCGCCACGCCCGGCGAGGAAAAGACCATCAATTACCTGAAGGAAAACTTTGAGGCGCTGGGCATCGGCCCGGGCAATGGCGACTCCTATTTTCAGAGCGTCTCGGTCACCGAGATCACCACCGCCAGCGACGCGGTGCTGACCTTGAAAGGCAGCGACTACGCGGCCGAACTCGAATACGCCACCGAGATGATGGTGGGCAGTCAGCAGCAGATTCCCTCGGTCGCAGTGTTCGATAGCGACATCGTGTTCGTCGGCTATGGTGTAGTCGCACCCGAGCGAAACTGGAACGACTATGCCGGCATCGACGTCGAGGGCAAGACGGTAGTGATTCTCGTCAATGACCCTGGCTACGCGACCCAGGACCCGGAACTATTCAACGGCAATGCGATGACCTATTACGGTCGCTGGACCTACAAATACGAAGAGGCTGCACGCCAGGGCGCCGCGGCGGCGCTGATCGTGCACGAGACGGGCCCGGCCGGTTATGGCTGGGAGGTGGTGAGCGGTAGCTGGTCAGGCCCGCAGATCGGCCTGCAGGCGGCGAACCTGAATCTCGACAAGACCGACATCGAAGGCTGGCTCACGCTGGATTCCGCTGAGGCGCTGTTCGCCGGCGCCGGGCTGGACTATCAGGAACTGAAGGCCGCCGCGGCTCAGCGCGGCTTCACCGCCGTGCCACTCGCCGACATCAAGGCTAGCGTCGGCATTCGCAATAGCGTACGCACCTCCGAGTCGCAGAACGTAGTCGCGACGATCCTAGGCACCGAGCGCCCCGAGGAGACCATCATCTATACCGCTCACTGGGATCACCTAGGCGTAAACCCCGAACTACCTGGCGACAACATCTACAACGGCGCGGCCGACAATGCGACTGGCACGGCGGCGCTACTTGCTCTCGCCAAGATGCACGCCGATACGGGCCCTGCTCCGCGCAGCGTCGTCTTCCTCGCGGTAACGGCGGAGGAATCCGGGCTACTCGGCTCGCGTTGGTACGCCGAACATCCGATCTTCCCGCTTGAGACTACCGTCGCCAATATCAATATCGACGTGCTCAATACCAACGGCCCCATGCGCGACGTCGTGGTCGTTGGCAGCGGCAGCAGCGAGTTGGAGAACTATCTACAGGACGCCGCCGAGGCGCAGGGACGGTATCTGGTGGAAGAACCCACGCCGGAGCGCGGCTACTACTACCGTTCGGACCACTTTAATTTCGCCAAGGCGGGAGTTCCAGCCCTGTACGCCGAGTCGGGCGAGGACAGCGTAGAGCATGGTAGAGAATGGGGTGCGGAGCAGGCGCAGGACTACACAGATAACCGCTACCACGCTCCATCGGACGAATATAATCCGGACTGGGATCTGTCCGGCGCGGGTCAGGACATTTTCCTGTACTTCAATATCGCGAACAGACTGAGCCGAGAGACTGGCTTTCCGAGTTGGCTGGAAGGGAACGAGTTCAAGGCGATTCGCGATGCTACGGATGCGGCTCGCCGCTAAATCGCCTGGCTGACGCCGTCTCGGCGTCAGGCAATCTTACGATTCAGCCAATCGACTATCACCCGATTCACTTCCTCGGGCTTCTCCTGCTGTGTCCAATGCCCGCTGTCCATGACGGTGTGTTTCTCCAGGTCAGTAATGAAGTCTTCCATGCCGTCGGCGGATGACGGCGGCAGGATTACATCGTTCTCCGCCCCTATATAGAGACTCGGCACCTCGATACGCGAGGCGGCATTCGCCATTATCGGCCCCATCCTACCGATCGCACGGTACCAGTTGAGCCCCTTAGTGAAGCCAGTCGCCTCGTAGGTCTCGGTGAAATATTGCATAACCTGTTCCGACATGAACGGCTCGCCGGGCGGGTCCTCACGCTGAATCATCGCGAGCAGATTCATCTGTCGTTCCGCGGAATCCTCTGGCATCTGCGCGAATGCCTCCTGGTTCCAGATCCCACCCGTGCTCAATATGAAATCGAATGTGTGTCGCACGTCTGCCTCGAGAATCGCCTCGGCACGACCCGGCTCTTGAAACGTTGCCACATAATAATTCGGCGTCATAACAATCGATGACGGTTCGCTATTCTCGACCGGGGGTAGCCCTGCCGGCCTACCCGCCGCGGTATTCAAGCCGATGATGCCGCTGCAACGCTGCGGGTGCAGTCTTGCCATCGCCCACACCACCGCACCGCCCCAGTCATGGCCGCAGAACACGGCCCTGTCGATGCCCTTCGCATCCAACAGGCCTGCCAGGTCATCACAGAAGATCTGCATATCGTATTGCAGCGGATCGTTCGGGCCACCGGTCAGACCGAAGCCACGTTGGTCCGGCGCTATGGCGCGATAGCCTGCCGCGGCGACGGCATCGATCTGGTCACGCCAGCTGAACGCCAACTCGGGCCAGCCGTGGCAGAACACGACGGCTGGGCCCTCGCCCTTCTCATACACCGCCATATCGATGCCATTGGTGTGCACAGTGTGTGGCGCCGGCATCAGTGGCGCGGGTCGTACGCCGCTATTCTGCGCGGCGAATGTGGCCAGTGGAGAAGCCGACGCGGCGACTCCTGCGGCGATGCTTCTTTTTAGGAATTGACGGCGATTTATTGTCATGGCGATTGTCCTTAAATTGGGCGCTTGCAGAACGACAGCATACTACGTCTTCGCCAACACGTCGGTAGTCAGTCGCGCCGAGATCAGGCGGAGACGCAGTTCAGCGGCTGTCATACTCGTTGCGGGAACCGTGCTATTCGCTTAACGTAGCGCGTAGGCAATGGGCACTTCATCGATGCAACTCAATAGTTCAAATTCACCGATATATCTTCCCCAGAAAGACCAAGACTCGATACTGCGACTGGGGCTCGAGCACTGTGCTATCGATGACTGGCTGTTCGATCCAGCCGATCTCGGAGTATTCCACCGACACAAGCTAGTCTTGGCCGAGACGATGCCCGACGGCTGCCAGGGTGCGACCGCGACATCTGGCCCGGCGCAGGCCGAATTTCATGACTTCCTCTTACAGCATCTTCTGGCACACCCAAGTCTTGGCTATAGCAGGAACGGCTCACTACTCGTTCACGAAGCTGCAGGACTGAGCTGGCAGATAGAACGCCGCGAACTGTGGCCAGCATCGCTGTGGATTCCGGAGGATATCTGTCTGATGGAAGAGACCGACGATCACTACCGGCTGACGGCTGCCAGCGTCTGCTCGCCGAGCAACTGGCTTCTGAGCGAGAAGATAGGCCAGACGGTAGACCGCATTCATGGACCGGTGCCGGACTATGATGCGGTACTCGGCACGCGAGTGAATCGCTTCCTTCAGGGGCTACGCAGCGAACGCGTCATGCTGCGCTACAACTGGTCGATTCAGCAGGGCAACGAGCTCTACTGGCGCAGCAACGGCAGCGACATCGAAGAAAACCCTGCCCAGAAATATTGGCGCATAGAACGTCAGACCTTCTTGCGTCTGCCCGAGACCGGCGCCATAGTCTTCGGGATTCGCATCTTTCTACACAGCTTCGAGAGCCTCTCTGGCGTTAAGGGCTTCGACCTGGCCATAAAGTCGTTGCTGGCACAGCTGCCGAATGTTCAGAAGCACTACAAAGGTCTTGGCTAGCGTTGCGCCGACTTAACGATACGGTGAACTCGATACCGGTGCCTCTGCTGCGCTATACTGCAGCCCAACTTGTGATCGTCGATCGAAATAGTCAGTACGCTTAAACTATTTTTCCATGCATCTAGCGAAAGCCCTCTTCTACTAGTTTTTTACAGCCAAACAATTCAAGCAAAGGATCTCCATGCGCCGCCTACCTCTTATTCGTCTAGCAATCTCCAAGCTCACTCTCATCGTCTTCGGCGTCGCGCTGCTGAGCACTCAGTCGGCATCGGCCACCACCGTTCGCGTAATCACCTCGCTCGGGGATTTCTCGATCGAGTTGTTCGACGACCTAGCTCCGGGCACCGTCGCCAATTTCCTGAACTACGTAAACTCCGGACGCTACAACGGCACGGTAATCCATCGCTCCGTCGTCACGCCGACGCCCTTCATCATTCAGGGTGGCTGGCTCACCTTTGATGCCGAGGAGAGTACGCTAAACCCGATCGACACCGATGCCACCATTCAGAACGAGTTCGGCGTACCCAATACCCGCGGCACCGTGGCGATGGCCAAGATAGGCGGAGACCCGAACAGCGCGACCAGTCAGTGGTTTGTGAACCTGGCGGACAACCGTTCAAACCTCGATGCCCAGAACGGCGGCTTCACCGTATTTGGAGAGGTCATCGGGGATGGCATGAGCGTCGTCGATTCCATTGCCGCTCTACCCACTTTCTCCTTGTCCGGCATTCCAGATTTTCCGCTAGTCAATTACGAAAGCGGCACCGTAGTCTCGGATAACTTCGTGAACATCGCGATGCTTGTCGAACCAGAGCCAGTGCAGGCACCGAATTACTTCGACGAGGCCAGCAACACCCTGCGCGTGACGGTAGATGCAGGCTCAGCCGGACTAGCCTCGATGGCCTTCTCGATCCAGGCGACCGACCCCGCCGTCGTTATCCAGCTCGACCTAGGCAGCGTTGAGGTGCTCACCGAATCGGTAGACAAGATCGCAACATTCAACGCCGCCAGCGGTTCCCTAATCCTGCCCGAACTCTCAGTCGCGGGAGTCGCCGCATTCAGGAATCTTCGCTTTACCCTAAGCGACAGCGAGCTGCTCCTGTTCACGCTGGATTCCTTTGATCAGATCTAGCGAATCGACCGCCCAGCGCAGCGCCAATGCCCACTAGCGTGTCGTTGACTACGTCGGCTAGAGTCATTATTCTCAGCCTAGAACGATGCTAACAAGACCTTAATCTTCAGGAGACACACATGAGCATTCGACGATGGATATCGGCCGCTGCTGCAGCAGCAACCTTGGGAGCGGCGCTCGTTGTCATTCCTGTTCTCGCACACCATTCCAGCACGCCCTTCTACGACCCGGACCAGAGGGTAGAGATCGAGGGCGCTGTTACGCGGTTCGTATTTAGAAACCCCCATGCCTTCCTCTATCTCGACGTGGTTGACGAGAGCGGCGCTACGACCGAGTGGCAGATCGAACTGGGCGCGCCGGTTGGCCTGCGCCGCACAGGCTGGACTCCCGACTCACTGCCACTGGGTATGATGGTTAAGGCTTCGGGCAGACCATCCCGCGCAGAGGGGTCTACCGGACTGTGCTGCGTGCGCATGACGCGCGCCGACGGCAGCCCCATACTTGAAGGTGGCCGCGTCGAAGAGCGCACTCAACCACCGGCATAGTCAGCCCTTTATTCCACTATGACTCGGGGTTGCCGCCGCTTCAGCAATGGCACCCAGAACAACGTAATCAAGAATTCGAGGCAGGAAAATTATGAAGGCGATTAGAACTTTCAAAGGGAAATCGGTGTGCACGATATTGCTCTCACTTACGATGGGCGCGGCATTGAATCAAGCTCAGGCACAGGGAGTGGATAGTCACATCCCAGACCTGGCCGGCACCTGGAATGGGGGCTTCAACGCCAGGCCGGTGAATGGCGAGACCGTGCCCTGGGGCGAGGAGAATTTTCCGAAGCTGAACGCGCGCGCGCTGGCCTACCAGGAAGTCTGGGAAGAGATCATCGCGCCCAAATACGACTGCCAACCGGCCTCGTCTCCTGCCATTCAATATGACCCCTATCACATGGAAGTCGTGCAATGGCCCGATCGCGTATTATTCCGTTACGAGAAAGACGATCAGCTTCGAACTATCTGGCTGGACGGACGCGAACCCACGTCTACCGACTTCGGCATTCAAGGTTTCTCCGTAGGCCATTACGAAGATAACGCGCTTATCGTGACCACGACTCACTTCGTGTTCGACGTCGCCGGCTTCGATGACTACAACGGCATCCCTTCCTCGTCGCAGAAGATCGTGCGCGAGCGCTATTGGATGGATGGCGAGAACCTGCAGATGACACTGGAAGTAGAAGACCCCATGTTTCTATTGGAGCCTACCTCCTACACGACGCGCTGGCTCCCGGCGGCCCCCGGCTACAAGCTGGCCGCCTATGACTGCGATCCCGAGTCCTCGCGTGCTTCCGTGCGCTTCTACCCATCGAAGTACGAGTAAGACTGCACAGCCACAGTAGAAACGAATCTGCGTCATTGAATTCCAGACGCAGGTTCGTATGCGGTGCAAGCCCCGCTCGCCACTGGCATCTCACTTCCCACCATGGATAAAGCCAAATCCCTGTTCGATCGACCCGACTCATTCGGCTGGATCTCCATCGCGCTACACTGGTTCTCCGCTCTGGCTATTACCCTGCTATGGCTAGTCGGCCAGAGCATTGCCTCGCAGTCCGCGGAGCAGATTGATGCGCGGCGCTCCCTGCATATTACCCTCGGCTTGGTATTGTGGTTACCGCTAGTCGCTCGCCTAGTGTGGCGTCTTAGAATCAAGCATCCATGGGTTGCGGGCCAGGGACGAACGACGCACCGATTGGCCAAGGCGGCACACTACAGCATATTAGTCGTTCTTGGGGTTTCGCTACTTACCGGCCCAGTGATGGTCTGGGCGCTGCCCGAGGGGAGCGGCTTTAACGAGATTGCCTTCGCGGTGCACGCGACTGCCGCCGAGGCACTAGCCGTACTGGTAGTTCTGCATGTGCTTGCAGCGCTTAAGCATCTGATGTTTCACGACGATGAGACCATCGCGAGAATCTTCGTGCCGCGACGTGCCGACGAGTCTGACTAACCGGTGCCGACGTAGGGGATAAGCCTGCCGCAGAGTAAGACACCGGCCCAGACTGCGAGCGAGGTGTAGGCGACGAGCTTCGCGATGGGTGGCGAGTGCGTATTCCCATCCCAGTGGTGTAGTAGTGGGCGCACTTTCCAGTAATAGAGCCCTGCATTCAATCCCGCCAACAATACCAGCCCCATCTTGATCTGGAATCCGATGTTGATGGAATAGCGCATCGGGTCACCATAGAAGAAGAGAATACCGGTGACCAGATTGATGCCGAAGCCGAATAACACGAGAGGCAGCAGCTTGTGCACAAGCACGGGATCGAAGGAGCGGAAATGCCCAGCCAGTCGCAGATCGATTACGAGCAGCCCTCCCAGCAATAGCGACAGGCCGATAAAGTGGCTTATCTCCAACACCGGCCAGAGCCAATAGGTAGACTGAATCCAGGAGTTGAGTGAGCCGCCGACGATTGATTCTGCAAATGCTTCCACTTTAGCCCCTAAAATATATACGCGATTAGGCGCCCGGCTACGATCGCAGCCGCCCATAACAGGAGTGAGATTACCGCGATGACTCGGGTCGACTTGCTAATAGTGAGCTCGGCACTTTCGGTAGTGTCGAGTTTTGCCTCCGAGCGCAGGCGCGACTGAATCACCCCCGCCACTACCATGCCGGCAACGATGCAGCTGATCTTTATCAGGAAGGGAACACTCGTCACGAATACCGTCGCCTGCGAGGCGAACAGGGCGAAGCCCGACACCGCGTTAACGATGAATCCGCCCCAGGCGAGCTTGCCTATGCCCAAAAATGCCGAGGGTCGAATGCCCGGGAACAGACCGAGCAGGGTGAGGTCGCGCATGGTGAAGATACCCACCACGATAGCCAAGCCCACGACGTGTAGACTGAGCATGATGGGATAGCCCCAGAGCGATACCGCAACCCAGGTGGCCAGGTCAGTTGTTTCAAGCGTAGCGAACATGCGTGCGTATACTTACCCAGTAGTCAGTCAAGTCTTTCGTTAAAGTGATCAAAGCGGAGAAGATGCAATATCCCTATCGGCAAGATCATTCCTTCCACCAGTGCTCGATGGAGTTCGCATAATACTGCAGTAGCGGCTTGAAATCTTTATCGATTCGATAGCGCCCCGCCTGCTCGCTCAAGAAACCGCGCTCGATAAGCAGATCGAGACTATTGGACAGCGTCTTAGGCTTTGGCTTCTCCGCCGCCTCCATCGCAGCGCCCTTCTCTATCATGCTATCTATCAGCGTATCGCACTCACCCACAATCTCCAGCGAGGTCATCGTCCTTCCTTCCTCGCGCAGCAAGACTGCGGAGATGATGGGCACCGGTATGATCGGCATGACATAGCGCAGCGAATCCATGAGCGACTCCGCCAGTTCCATCACCTTCGGTATACGCTCCTCCTTGCCTAGGTGATTGAAGTCCAAGCCCCGGCTCTCGCAGTAGCTTCGCATCGAGAGTGGCAGCCCGAAATTCACGCTGGCATAGCCGTAGCGCTGCCATCGCCTGCGCGCTCCCGCGAACAGATTCATGCGCAGGAATCGCCAGAGCCTCGCTAGATGCTGCGACGTCGAAGGCCGCGCCTCCTTCCTGTCCCAAGCCAGTAGGTTCTCGTCCTCCAGCACCCGGTCGTAGTTGATGCCCACTGGGACGAAGACCACGTCGCGATCCGTCTGCCAGTCGTAGCGGCGCAGCATATAGTCGAGAAAACCGAGCTTGGGCTCGCCCAGCTTACCGCTGCGGCTGAGCCCACCCTCGAGAAAGACAGCCTGACAGACGCCACTCTCGGTGGCCATGTGTACATAGCGCTCCAGCACCTTGCGGTACAGCGGATTCTGCGAGCCGCGCCGCACGAAGAATGCGCCCATCGCACGAATCAACATCTCCAACGGGAAGATGCGCGCCCATTCGCCCACGGCATAGGACAGGGTCACGCGCTCGGCGGCGAGATAGCTAATCAGGACATAGTCCATATTGCTGCGGTGATTCATCACGAACACCACGGTCGCATCGGGATCGACCGCCTGCAGCCCAGCCGGATCGGCGGCGGCGACGCGTACCCGGTAGATGAATCGCGAGACTTTCTTGGCCAGCCAGTAGAAGACCTGATAGTAGATGTAGGCATTGAATGAGGGCACGATCTCGCGCGCATAGTTCTTCACGCGCTGCTGCAGCACGGCACGGGGAATGTTCTCACTGCCTGCCTGCTCTTCGATTAACGCGATGACTTCCTGATCGAACATCAGCTGATCGATCAGTATCTGGCGCTTGCTGCGCTGCAGCGGTCGAATCTTGATCTGCAGGCTGCTATTGAGTCTGTCGACGGTCCTGTTCAGCCGGCGCCGCAAATACCAGCGCACACTGGGAAACAACACGCTCATGATCACCGCATAGCTCGCGGCCAGTAGCAGCAATACGAATATCCAGCTCGGTAGGGTGACAGTCGAGGTCAAAGGGGCCGTCCACAGCTCTTCTAGTTTCCTCGATTGTAGTGGATTCCATCGGCAAAATGCTAAATTACCCGGGTCCAGAGCGAAATCCGGGGTATGGAGGATGGACTTAGCTAGGGATAGTCTCTATCCTTCGCACCCTTCTTTACGATCCTCACTCCTGAGATTATCCGGCGCAACAAGGCAATAGTATGAGCAGCGAACAAGTCACCTCCTTCGACCAATTAGCGCTGGACGCGCCGCTACTCAAGGCTCTCAATGAAGTCGGCTACGAGTCACCCTCGCCCATCCAGGCGGAGACCATACCGTTGCTGCTTAGTGGCCGCGACCTGCTGGGACAGGCACAGACCGGTACCGGCAAGACCGCCGCCTTCGCCCTGCCGGTATTGTCCAAGTTGGACCTGAAGCAGAAAGACCCTCAGGTGCTGGTGCTCGCGCCGACCCGCGAGCTCGCCATACAGGTCGCCGAGGCGTTCCAGAAGTACGCCACCCATATCAAGGGTTTCCACGTGCTACCTATCTACGGCGGTCAGGACTATAGCGGGCAGATTCGCGCCCTGAAACGTGGGGTCCACGTCGTGGTCGGCACGCCGGGTCGTGTCATGGATCATATGCGCCGCGGCACCTTGAAACTGGGCGAGCTGAAGACGCTGGTGCTGGATGAGGCCGACGAGATGCTCCGCATGGGCTTCATCGACGACGTCGAATGGATTCTCGAGCAGACACCCCCAAAAAGGCAGATCGCGCTGTTCTCCGCCACCATGCCACATCAGGTGCGACGCATCGCGAATCAACACTTGAACAACCCGGCGGAAATAACCGTCAAGATGAAGACCGCGACGGCGGAGCTGATCAGGCAGCGATTCTGGCCGGTAAGCGGCATGCACAAGCTAGACGCGCTGACCCGTATACTGGAGGCCGAGACCTTCGATGCCATGCTGATCTTCGTGCGCACGCGCATCGTTACCGTGGATCTCGCGGAGAAGCTCTCGGCGCGAGGTTTCTCCGCCTCCGCATTGAACGGTGACATTCCGCAGAAGCAGCGCGAGCGCACCATCGAGCGACTCAAGAAGGGACAGCTGGATATCTTGGTCGCTACGGATGTAGCGGCCCGCGGCCTGGATGTAGAGCGGGTAAGCCACGTCGTAAACTACGACATCCCCCACGATACCGAGGCCTATATTCATCGCATCGGTCGTACCGGCCGAGCCGGCCGCGAAGGCGACGCCATCCTGTTCGTCGCACCGCGCGAAAAGCGCATGTTGGCCGCCATCGAACGCGCTACTAAGAAGAAGATCGAGATGATGGAGCTGCCCTCTACGCAGCTCATTAACGAACGACGCATAGAGCAATTCAAGCAGTCGATCACAGACACCATGGACAGCGGTGACCTGGGGCTCTATACCGAGCTGCTTGAGAAATTCCAGCAGGAGAACGACAGGCCCCTAATCAACATCGCCGCGGCGCTGGCGAAACTCGCACAGGGCGGCACGCCGCTACTGCTGCAGAACAAGCCAGTGCGCAAGGCCGAGAGCTTCACGCGGATCGACGAGGGCAGTTCCAGAGGCAAGCCGCGCAATAGAGATGGCGCAGGCAATCGAGGTGAGGCCCGAGCCAGACCATCGCGACAAGACAGCCCGCCGGATAAGGGCATGGAGCGCTTCCGTATCGAGGTCGGCCACAAACACGATGTTATGCCGGGAAATATCGTCGGCGCGATAGCGAACGAGGCCGGCCTGGATGCACAGCATATCGGCCGCATCAACATCCACGACGATCACAGCACGGTAGACCTGCCCAGTGACATGCCGGCCGAAATCTTCAACGAACTGAAAAAGGTCTGGGTCTCCGGTCAGACTCTGAAGATCTCGCGTGTGACATCTGACGGCAGGCCCGCGAATTCGACACGCCCGCCTTTTAAGAAAGGCGACAAGGCGAAGCCGAAGAAGCCCAAGCGCAAGCCTGTTAAGAAGGGTAAGTCCAATGCCAAGGCGAAGGACGACCCGAAGAAGAAGGCCGCCGCGAAGAAGAAGTCGCGCCACCGGAATCGTCCAGGCGCGAAGAAGTAGGTTACTAGCCCCCTGGCCGCAGCTCCCAGTATTCCTGCTCTAGCGTCTGACCGAAACGCTGGCAGTTCTTCTCGCTGCTCGCGATCGTGAAGCCAAGACTTTTATAGAGCTGTCTTGCGTGCACGAGACAGGTATAGGTTTCCAGGCGTATAGTCTTTACACCCGAATCAACGACGTAGCGCATGAGATGCTCCATGAGTTTGCGCGCGATGCCCCGACCGCGGAACGCATCCAGCACCAGAACGAAGTTTACAAACGCCGCGCCATCGTCAGCCTTAGAGACCGCGATAGAGCCCGCCCGCTCGCCATCTATCTCCATGATCCAGAGTCGGTTAAAGGGCTCGCCACTCTGGAGAATCCACGCTGCCTTACTGGCGATACCCACCTCGAACTCGGAATTAAAGCCGAACTCTCGCGAGTAGATAAGCCCGTGCATGGAAACAATCCAGCCAAGGTCGCCTGCCTGTAGTGATCGAATCTGTTCTGCCATAAGTTTATCGCTGCGCTAAAAAAAGCGGGTGCTGATTCTCATCGGCACCCGCTTTTGCTCACGTTCGATTATCGCTAATCGACGAATACTAGGGAATCAGTCGTGGTATGAACTTCGTCATGCCTTGAATCGGGCCGACTTCGCCCGCGTAGACGACACCATTTCGGTCGACCGTCACGCCTTCGCCCATAGAGCCAAGGCCACCCATGCCGGAACCGCGCTCGGAATCGTGTGCCTTGATGTAGTAAAGCACTTCACCGGTACGGGCACTGCCGACTCTGAGACCCTTCTGCCAGCCTGGGTTGTAGTTCTCGTCGGACTCCGAATCGATCGCGTACAGCATATCGGTATTCGGGTCGATGAACAGGCCACTGATGCGGCTGAACTGATACCAGGTATCCAGGTGCTCGCCTTGCTGCGTGAATATCTGGATGCGGCTATTACCGCGGTCTGCGACAAACAGCCTGCCCTGAGAATCCATCGCCAGAGAGTGCGGCGAACGGAACTGTCCGTCCTCGTAACCGAACTCGCCGAAGCTACGGATGAAGGAACCGTCTGGCGCGAACACGGAAATGCGGCTCTTGGCATTCGGGCCTGCCTCATTCTGGAACTGTGCGCCGTGGGTGTCGCCGACATAGATATTGCCATTCGGCGCAACCAGCACATCGTTAGGCGCATCGAAATGGGTAGGCGGATCGCCTACTTCGCCCGGCGTACCAAGCGTCATTAGCAGCTCGCCCTGAGGGCTAAACTTCAGCACTACGTGGCCCTTGCCAGCGGCAGCAGGATTCTCTGCCAGCTCGTTAGCGTTCGCCGCACGCGCGTCGACTACCCAGACATTGCCTTCGCTGTCTACGTCCATGCCGTGGGGCCAGATGATCTGCCCGGCACCGAAGCTCTGAACAACGTTGCCGTTCGGATCCAGCTTCACGATAGGATCGACGTTAGACGTGGCACAGGAATTCGAGCCGCAGCGATCGCCGGCCCAGACATGGATGCCATCGATGTCGATATTCACCGCGCTCACGGAACCCCAGCTACGACCGTCTGGCAATGTGCCGAAGTTACGCTGTGTCTCATAGGGATTCGGCAGGTGGTTGATGGGCTCCTGATCGGCGTGTGCCGCAGGCTGAATCGCACCCGGACGCGCTGGCTGCGCAAACGCCGATGTGGAAAGCAGAGACATCGCGATAGTCGTAACGCCCGCCGTGAGCAGGAGTCTCGCCCCCTTCATTGACGTATTCTTGTAAGTCTTATTCATTGTTCACCTCGTAGAACTACTTGATTTAATCTTCTCTTCGCTTGCTGCGAAGTATCTGTCGATTCGGTCGCAGGCTACTGTTCCGACTTCTTTCCCCTTGGGCCGGAACTTCGACTGACTGCTACACCCTTCTATAGCGTAACTATAAGTTTGGCGAACCTGAGAACATGGACTCTCACGCGGACGTTGTCAAGACGCCTTGTCGCGCGCCACGGCCCGAAGTCCGCAATCGGGCTCGGAATCCCTAGACTCCCGAGTGCTGGCTGTTTATCCTCATCCACACTAGTGACAGAGGGCTCCACATGCGCAGCAAACTCATACTCCTAATTTTTGCCATCGTGCTACTGATGGCGGGCATTCTGGTAGCCATCTGTCTGGCCGAACAAGTCCCTAACGGGGCGGGCATGGCCCACCCCGAATTCAATGGCATGCAGATCGGTGGCGATGGAGCCGCACGGTTGGAGCACATAGGCGGCCTCGCCTTCGCCTTCCAATGCCTGCTGCTCACTCTCATCGTGGCACTGTCGGCGCTGGGCATTGCAGAGGAGCGGCGCAGCGCCGAGCTGTGGGCCTATATGGGCGGCACGCTGCTTTTCAGCCTATTCGTTTGGTGGCAGATGTACGCGGGCCATCAGGCCTATCTGGCCACCGGCACCAGCAACTACTTCATGGGCTTCCCCGTCGCCACCGCCTGGCAGGTCTATGGCACCTGGCTCGGCGCGATTCCGCTCATAGCTCTCTACAGCCTCGGTTTCCGAAAATTCATATTCACCAAGGAAGACGAAGCGCGTTACGAGCAGCTTTTAAAAGAGATCGCCGAGAAAACGGAGCAGTAGCAACATGGAAGCCTACAGACAGGAAATAATCGTTGGCGCGGTAGTCGTCTATATGATCTTCTGCGTGGCGACTGGCCTCTGGGCCATGAAGCGCACCAAGAATTCCAGCGACTTCTTTATTGCCGGCCGCGGACTCGGTCCGATAGTCGTCTCGCTCGCGCTGTTCTCCTCCACGCTGAGCGGCTTCGGCTTCGTCGGTGGGCCGGGCCTGGTGTACTCGATTGGCGTGAGCTCGTTCTGGATGATCGTCATCTCCTCGACCGGCTATGCACTCGGCTTCTTCCTCGTAGCGAAGCGCATACGCATGATCGCGGATGTGCGCAACTGCATCTCGCTGCCCGATATCGTAGCGGCAAGATACAACAGCGAGGCGGTTCGTTTTCTCATAGCCGTAACAATCGTTCTGGGTGTTATGGGCTATCTGGCAACACAGATTCTGGCCATGGCCGTGGTGATGCAGGCGATTCTCTCCGGCACGGAAACCTTTGCGAACATCGGCTTGGTCACCTGCGTGATGATCTCCTCTGCCGTGCTCATCTTCTATTGCGTCACGGGCGGCATCATCGCCTCGGTGTATACCGATGTGGTACAGGGCGCGATCATGATGATCGCGGGCACCTTGATTCTCCTCACCGCCATGTCTGTGTTCGAGGGCGGCATGACGGAGGCGACCTCGATTATTCTGGCGAACGATGGCGAGGCGATGATGCCCTTCGGTGCCGCCGGCATCATGGCTTCTCTGGGCTGGTTCTTCGTGTTCGGCCTCGGTCTGGCCGGCCAGCCGCACCTTGTGACCAAGATGATGATGAACAAGAATATCTCGGACAATCGCAGCATCCTGCCGATGTCGCTGTTCGGCTACGTGATGGCGGCGCTGCTGTGGGTCTCCATTGGCGTGATCGTAAGAGCCGCGGTTATCGATGGGGTTATCGACCCGCTGGCACTACCAGACGATGCCGCATCGGTATTCCTGTCTATCTTCGCCAACCCGCTACTGGCCGGCATCGTGTTCGCCGGCCTGTTCGCGGCGATCATGTCCACCTCCGATGCCTTCCTCAACATCGGCACGGCGGCGATCATCCACGACATCCCCAAGGCACTTCGTGGCACTAGCATACAGAATGAATTGTTCTGGGCGCGGGTGGTGACCGTGATACTCGCGGTAGTCGCGGCCAGCTTCGCGCTCTACTCGCACTTCCGCGATGCTACCCTGGTCGCCATACTCGGCGCCTTCGGCTGGGCAACCTTCGCGGCTTCGATATTCCCGGTGCTGGCGATCGGCCTGAACTGGAAGGGTGCGACCGCCATGGGCGCGGTCACGGCGATCGTGGCGGCTCTAGTGATCAACTTCGTCGTACAACTCGCGGGCATCGTATTGCCCTACGGCATCCTCGGCGGCCTGATCTCCTTCGTCGTGTCGATGGTATTGTTCATCGGCGTGTCGCTCGTCACTAAGAAGCCCGAACTCGACGCCGACATGGAGGCAGTGCTGGATATTTAACTTATCCGACTCTGGCCCATATCAATCGTTCTATCAGCTTCCTACTCCAGCAAACAGTGTAATAGTCGCTCCGACTCCATGCCTTGCAGTAGTTCTAACTACTTAGTAGGTAGTCGTGCCTGAAACCGAGCCGTTGCTGGAGTAGCTAGTCCACGTGCCAACGCGACTCCCATTCAGGAAGTTGCCTTCTTCGGACTTAATACCGGCGGCCACCTGAAAACCTGGCATCCGATAGAACACCCACTTACCGTCCTCCTTGTCGTCCAGGAACGCGCCTTCTTCCTTGATGGCACCCGGTTCCCACCAGCTCTTGTAGGGACCCGCCAAGACATCTGTTACGTAGGTCGCCTGTAGCTGTAGCGAGCCGTCGCTGAAGAATATCCGGAATTCGCCTTCCAGCTTCTTGTTGACCCGGGTCTCTTCGGAGTATAAACGCGTGCCGGAATCGCGGTAGGTTGTCTTGAAGACAGTGTCGGCATTGTTGCTGTAGAAACTGGTGTGTGCCACGTAACGGACACTGTTCGAGTCCGTCATATAGTACTTCCACTCGCCGGTGCGGAAACCCGCCTTGTTGTAGCAGCCTTCGTCGCCAGTACTCGCCGATGCGGCCAATGTCACACAATTATCGGTAACCTCTTCGCCGCCCTCTTTATCGCCCTCTTCGCTACCGTCGCTTGGTGACTCGGTCGTTGGGGTCTCGCCCCCACATTCCGGCCTGATGTCCGCGAACACGCTCTCGGCGCAGGGCACGTCGACAAGCGTAAAGCCTGCCTCGGCGAGATAGGTCGCCCAGGAATCGACATCGGGTCGCAGCGAGTCGCCGCTCACATCGAAGCTGGCATCTGGCTGCACCGAGGCAGACGCGAACTGCTCAAGCTCGACGACGACGGCCGGTGCCTTGTCGATGACCACATCGGCGCAGGCACTGTTCCCCACCGTGCAGTTAAACCGCGTGCCGATGCGCTTCACCTTATCGTTCACGCTGTCGGTCAGACGGTCGACCAGGTTCTCTGCATCTGCTGCAAAACCAGAGAGTGCCTGACAGGCGCTGGCCGGCATCCAGAATGGACAAGCCAGGGCAGTACCCGAAATTCTTTGCATTGCACTGCCATTGCTGTTGATGCTCTCCTCCAGAGCCGTCTCGTCGGCGCTGTCCCAGACAGCCGCCAGCGTGTCCGCGCACGGTGCCGAGTCGTCGCAGCTATCGGCTCGATAACTCGGAATGCTTATCGCGCCTGCGAATGGATTATTCTCCAGCGCTGTGCTCTGGGCACCGCTGGGCTCGGTAAGCGTTGTTCGCACCTGACTACCGGAATAGGTGTAGTCGAAGCGATGTCCGGCTATATCAAACTGTAAAGGATTGCCCTGGACGTCGCTAAGCAACGTCGCCGATTGCTGGTTATCGAATAGGTACTGCACCGTGGATGTGGTGCTGCTGTTGTTGAATAGTACGGCGCTCGCGTTTCTGCTGCCATAGACGACAGCGGCGATGTCGCTATCCTGATTGGCCACCTCGATCACATCGACACCCTTTATCTTGAAATTGGCCACATTGGAGACATCGCCCTGGCCGGCAGCATTGTACGCCTGCATGGCGATATACAAGGCGGTCCCTGCAGGCAGGTCGCCGGACAGTGAGAGCAGCTCGCCTAGATCGAGAGAGGACACAGGATCGGCAGAGGGATACGGCGCGTAGTACAGCAGATAGCCCTCGGCATTCGCAACGGCATTCCAGCTGATGGTAAGAGAGTTTCCGCTGGTGGCAAAGGTCATCTGCGGCGCACCGGGAGTTGGATTTGGAGTAGGTGTTGGCGTAGGTGTCGGTGCCGGCGTAGGTGTCGGCGTAGGCGTAGAGACGCGACTTGCGCTGATGGTACTGCTGCCGTCGCAACTGAGGCTGCCCTCGGTATAGGTCCAGGTGCTTGAACCGGTCGCGCTATTACCATTGAACACTATGGTGCCTCTGCTGGACACCGTGCCGCCGTCCTCTGGGTAAGTGGCGGTAAAGGTCAAGGTTGTGCCGTTGAATGCGCCGCTGCGGGTAATGCCCGAGGCCGAAACGGTCATCGTGGCGCCGCTCTGCGACACTATGGCCGTATAGGACTCGACCGAATTACCCTCCCCACAAGCGGTTCCATTAACCGACTCCGTGACGGACCATTCGCCATCGTAGGCTTGGGCCATCGCCACCCTGGGCAGCAACAGAGAAAAGAACAGGGCTAACAGTGAGAGTGGGATGAACTTAAGACGATTCATTGGGCTGGCCTCTAATCTGGATAGAAACGGCGCTGCCGATCAGAAGAGTCACATGCCTTACAAAGGCAGTATTTCTGTACGGGCGAGACGCGACAGCGGTATACTAGTGAAACCCCGCTCGTTAAGGGAATACCGTAAATCCGGTATTTGCTTTCCCAAGGAAATCATTTGAAGTCTAGGCAAGATATAGCTACCGATATCTGGAAGTCTCACACCGACTATCTGGGCTCTCAATCAACCGAGCTGAAACAGCATAATCTGGTTGAATTCATCGCCAATCTTTTCTGCCCTGGGCCTTATTACTACTACGTCATCGATTCGCCCACACTGACCCTGGATATCGTTAGCTCGTCCACTCAGGCCCTGTTAGGCATACCGGCAGAGCAGCTCACCCTCCAGGCATTGCTCGACGCGATGCATCCGGAGGACTTAGCTTACTTCTACCGCTGCGAGGATGTAGTGGCCCATTTTCTCAAGAACTGCGTCGACCCTGAGAAGATATGCAACTATAAGATCAGCTATTGCCTGCGCGAACGTTCGGCGGACAATATCTACCGACTTTTCTTGCTGCAAACCATAACCATGAAAGCGACTACCGATGGTGCGCTACTCAAGGTGTTTGGCTCGCACACAGACATAAACCATATAACCAGCGAGAACAACTACAGGCTATCCCTGATCGGCCTGAACGGCGAACCCTCATTCCTGAATATCGATGTCTTCGCTGAGGATGTGTTTGAGAACTTCAAGCCCTACAACTACCAGCAGGAGAAAGAGCTTTTTACCAATCGGGAGATTGAGGTCATCAAGCTGCTTAGTCTTGGGCTGTCTACAGAGGAGATAGCCGAAGAGCTTAATATCGCCTACCAGACAGCCGGGACTCATCGCAAGAATCTGCTGCGCAAGTCTGGATTGAAAAACACGACCGAGTTGGTGGCTTCCTGCATTCGGCGGGGTATCGTGTAATCGAGCTAACGGGCTAGCGCCAGCCGAGCAATTTCGTGTGCTCGGGATTCTCCAGGAATAGCGTTTATATTCGCGGCGCTATTCGATTTAGCTACTGACTCGAATAGACCAACTCACCACCGACATAGGTCTGCTCGACCTCGATGTCCATGATCTCCTCGGCATCGACGGTCAGGATATCCTGCGACAACACGATCATGTCGGCCAACTTGCCGGGCTCCAGCGAGCCCTTGATGTCTTCATTGAAGCCGAGATAGGCACCCTTGATGGTATAGCCCGCAATCGCCTCCTCGATGGTGATAGCCTCATCGGGGCCGAACACTCGGCCACTCATGCCCTTGCGCGTTACGGCTGCATAGATACCTACCATAGGACCTATGGGCAGAATATCGCTGGAGATGGCGACGTGAATGCCGTGATCCATCGGCGAGCGAATGGGGTTGTTGTGCTCCAGTCGCCAGCCGTCCAGGTTCGCGACATAGCGCCCTTCCAGGGTATAGGTGAAGTTGGGCTGCTGGGTAATATGAATGCCGTACTCGGCCATGGTCTCCATAGTCTCGTCGGAGGGGCGCATGGAGAAATGATTGAGATAGCTGCGGTGGTCCTCGCGCGGGTTTCTCTCCAGCGCGTCGGCCAGGGTAGCCACTACCAACTCGATGGCGGCGTCGCCTATCGCGTGTATGCCCATCTGCCAGCCGGCGTCGTGCACCTCGTTGATGAGGCTAACCAGTTCTTCCGCGGGCATGTTCAGGTAGCCGCGGTAGTCACCCTGATCGACATAGGGCTCCTTCGTGAAGGCGGCGGGGCCGGTGAACCCACCGTCGGCGAATATCTTGATGGGGCCGACGCGCAGAAAATCGGTGCCGTCGCCTACCCGCGCCTTCACCTCGGCAATAGCCTCGGGGTCGAACCACTGAAACTGTACCGCGGAGCGCGGCAGCTGTACGCCCGGCTTGGCATAGACCTCCTCCCACATCGCAAACTCGTCGGGGGGCGTGGAGGCATCGGTGATGCTCGTTATGCCCTTGGCCAACAGATTGTTCAGGTTCACTTCGAGGCTGGCGACGAGTTCGTCGTAGGTCGCGTCGGGCACCAGGCGTCCTACGATGCCCTGCCGCTCACGAATGATGCCATTGGCCACGCCGTTCTCGTCGCGTTCGATAACGCCGCCATCCGGATCCGGCGTGTTGTCGTTGATCTCGGCCAATCCCAGAGCTAGCGTACTAACAACCGCGCTATGGCCTCCGGCGCGCGTTAGGATAACAGGGTTTATCGGCGCGGCAGCATCCAGATCGCCACGCAGCGGCCTGCGCCCCTCGGCCAGTTCATCCTCGGACCAGCCATAGCCGGTGATCCACTCGCCCTCACCCAGCTCGATAGCCTTGGCGCGGATTAGGTCCTGAATCTCGGCGATGGACGTGACTTCGGTTAGATCTATATATCGAAGCGGGTCGCCGCTGATATGGGTGTGGGAGTCGATGAAGCCCGGCATCAGCGTCTTGCCCGCGAGATCGGTGACTGTCGCCGCCTCATACTTGTCCAGCAGGCTCGCATCGCCGAGCTCGACGATGAGGCCCTCGTCGACGACAATGGCCTCATGGATGCTGAAGTCCTCATCGACGGAGACGATCTTGCCGTTATGCAACAGGAGATCCACCGGGATTCTTTCTATCGTTGGCGCCTGCTCTTCGGGCTGACAGGCAGCCAGCAGGCCGACAAGGGTGACTAGTACTATAGCGGGTGTGAGTTTTTTCATGTTCTTATCCTGCACCTCGAAGTGATTTGTGTGATTTCCAGCTACGACTGAAGAGCAGCCTAGCCGAGAAGGTTTTCCTTATTTGCGTAGTCCAGCGTCGCGGCGAGCGCCCTGGAAAACTTCTCTATCATCTCGTCGATCTGTGGCTTCTCGATGATCAGCGGCGGACAGAAGGCGACCGAGCTGCCGGCCACCGCACGCAGGAGAAGGCCCTCATCCTGACAGGCGCGCTGCGCGAACGCGCCCACCTGACCATCGGCAAACGCGCGGCCCGATGCCTTGTCGGCGACCAGCTCCACCGCGCCGATCAGGCCCTTGCCCCGCACCTCGCCTACCAGCTCGTGATCGGCGAATTCTGCGAGCCGCGACTGCAGGTACGCGCCCTGCTCAGCGGCACGGGCATACAAGTCATCGCGCTCGTAGATCTCCAATGCCTTCAGTGCGGCGGCGCAGGCGACGGGATGCCCGGTATAGGTGTAGCCATGACCGAACACGCCGACGCCGCTACTCTGCTCGCGCATGGCATCGTACATCTCGCCGGGAATAATCGCGGCGCTGATCGGCACATAGGCAGAGGAGAGCTGTTTCGCGAAACTCATCAGGTCGGGCTGTATGCCCATGGTGGTGGAACCGAAATCGTTTCCGGTCCTTCCGAAGCCACAGATTACCTCGTCTGCCCAGAGCAGGATGTCGTTTGCATTGAGCAGCGCCTGCACTTGGGGTAAATAATCCGCGGGCGGCACCACTACGCCGCCGGCACCCATGATCGGCTCGGCCACGAAGGCGGCGATGTTCTCAGCACCCTCTTCTTGAATGAGCTGCTCCAGGTTCTTGAGCAGGCGAGCGACGAAGTCTTGCTCGGACTCGCCCTCTGCCTTGCCGCGGTAATAGTGCGGACAGTCGGCGCGCAGTATGCCCAGCGCGTCCACCGGCAGGTCGAAGTGACTGTGCATTACCGGCAGACCCGTCAGCGATGCCGCGGCGACGGTTACGCCGTGATAGCCTCTGTCCAGCGCTATGATCTTCTTCTTGTTCGGCTTGCCGATGGCGCTAGCGTAGTAGCGCAGCATCTTGAATTGGGAATCGTTGGCTTCGCTGCCGGAGTTACTGAAGAAGATCTTCGCATCGGGAATCGGCACCATCTCGGCCAGCCTATCGGCCAGCTCCATAACAACAGGGTGGGTGCGACCTCCGAACAGGTGACTGTAGGAGAGAGTCTGAAGCTGCTCGTTGATTGCGGCAATGAGCTCCTCGTTGCCGTAGCCCAGCGCCGAGCACCAGAGCCCGGAGAGCCCCTCGATGTACTGATTCCCGGCATTGTCGTAGACGTAGACGCCCTTGCCGCTGACAATATTTATCTGCTCAACAGCCTTGAGATTGGTTACGGGATAGATGACCGAGCTCATTCGATATTCGCCTTGATTTTTACCTTTCGACTCTAGCATCTGCCAGCCGATTTGAACACCAAACTGCAGCGCCCACATCACGTGGAGTCAGGGCCCGGCGCTTGGATAGTCGCGCCCGAATGACGTAGACTGAGCGGCCTAGCCGCCGCCTCGTCGAACTGGAACAAGGAGACACCATGGGAGTATCACATCTAACCGCACTACCGCTGGCGCTGATTGCCACGGCTGCGTTCGCGCAGCCACCCGACGCGATTTCGTCTGGCAGTGAATGGACGCAGTACCGCGGCAACCTCGCGGGCACCGGCTACTCGGCACTGCAGCAGATCAATCAGAATAACGTAGCGAACTTGGAAAGAAGTTGGTCCTATTCGCTGCTGGCTAATGCGCTGGACAGCGACAATCCACGCGCTCCGAATTCTCAGGCGACGCCTATCGTGGTGGACAGCGTCATGTACCTGCCCGCTGCCGATCGCGTGATTGCACTCGACCCAGTTAGCGGAGACGAGCTGTGGACACACCGCGTAAGCGAAGGGGCCGCATCGCGCCGCGGCGTATCCTATTGGCCGGGAGATGCAGGCATACAGTCGCGCATCCTGTATACAGCGGGTAGGAGACTCGTTGCCCTCGACGCGGCAAGCGGCGAGCTCGCGAACGGTTTCGGCGATGGCGGCGAGATCGACATGCAGATTCCCTATAACTCTGTTGCTATGGTATTCGAAAACACGGTCGTCGTCGGCGCGAACACGCCAAGTGGTGCCGCCGGCGGTATCGGCAATGCCAGAGCCTTCGATGCGCGTAGCGGCGAGAAGGTTTGGGAATTCGAATCGGTGCCTCGGCCCGGCAGCCTGGGACATGAGACCTGGGATGGCGATAGTTGGCGCGGCCGACTGGGCGCCAACGCCTGGCCCTTCTACTTCACGGTCGACGAACAGCGCGGCCTGATCTATCTTCCCCTCGCCTCGCCCATCCCCTTCGGCTACGGCGGCGACCGCGCCGGCGATAACCTGTTCTCCAACTCGCTGGTCGCGGTAGACATCCGCACTGGCGAATACCGGTGGCACTTCCAGACCATTCATCACGACCTATGGGATCACGACCCACCGGCGCCGCCGGCCCTGTTCGAGATAGAGCGAGACGGTGCCTCCATACCCGCACTCGCGGCGACTACGAAGTCGGGCTATCTGTATATTCTTAATCGCGAGACCGGAGAGGCGATCCACGGGATAGAGGAACGCGCTGTACCGGCTAGCGAGGTACCGCTAGAGCAGGCCTCTCCCACACAGCCTATTCCCAGCAATCCTCCGGCCCTGGCCCGCGTCAGCTTTGATGCGGCAGATCTGGTGTCGGCGAGCGACACCTCGCCCGAGCATGCCGCCGCCTGCGCGGAGTTATTGGCGAGCAACGGCGAGGTCATCAATCAGGGCCCCTTCACGCCCTGGGCCTACCGGCCGAATGGCGCGGGCGATCGCACCACGCTGCTGTTCCCCGGACTCGCCGGCGGCCCGAACTGGGGCGGCGTGTCTTTCGACCCGCGCACCAAGTTCGCCTACGTGTTCTCCGGCGACATCGGTAGCTTCGGCTGGGTAGAAGATTCCGAGCCCGGTGCCGAGTACCCGATGACGCGCCGCAGTCCGCGGCCAGGTAGTTTTCAGGTGAGCATCGACGGCATGCAACTGCCCTGTCAGAAGCCACCCTGGGGAACCCTCTCAGCCGTCGACAGCGAGACCGGCGAGCTAGCCTGGCAGCAGACTCTGGGTGTTAGTGAGGTATTGCCCGAGGACAAGCAGCAAACCGGCCGACCCGGCCGTGCCGCCGCGCTGGTAACTGGCGGCGATCTGCTATTCATCGCCGCGACCGACGACAACCGATTCCGCGCCCTGGACACGGCAACTGGCACACAGCTCTGGGAGGCGACGCTTCCCGCGCGCGGCAACGCGAACCCGATGACTTATCTAGGGGTCGATGGTAATCAGTATGTCGTGATTAGCGCGACCGATGCCCTGCACGCCTACCGACTCCCGTAACGGGAGTCGTAGGCGCTAGGCTTGTGTGATCAGGTCCGGGCGACGCTCGAGGAAATCCGTGATCTGTTCGTAGGCCAGCGCGAATTCCAATACCTTCTGGTCTTCTCCGAAACGGCCCATGACCTGCATCCCCATGGGCCTGTCTTGGTCGTCGAAGCCCACCGACACGTTGACGACTGGATTACCAGCCAGGCTGCCTCCGATGACGACCTCCATCCAGCGGTGGTAGGTGTCCATCTCGCGGCCGTCGATCTCAGTCGGCCAGTGTATTTCCTTGCTGAATGGGAATACCTGCGCCGTGGGTAGCACGAGAAAATCGTATTGCTCAAGTAAGCGCTCTACTTCGCGGTACCATCGCGCCCGCGCATTGCCGGCCTCATATACCTGAGCGGCGGTGAGCTCAAGAGACTGTTCAATCTCCCATATGTATTCCGGTTTCAGCAGCGCGCGCTGCGCCGGGTCGTTATACAGCGACTGCGCACCGATGCGCGACCAATGGCGCAGGTCCACCCAGGTGCGCCAGAGCTCTGCCATATCGAAGCGAGGCATGCAGGGCTCGACAGTCGCGCCCGCCGTTTCCAGCGAAGTCAGGCTGCTCTCGCAGAGTTCGAGCACGCCAGGCTCGGTCGCGAGATAGCCCTCGAAGTCTGCCATCCAGCCTATGCGAAGATCACCGAGTGCCAATGCAGAAAACTGTTCTGCCGCTGGCAGTCGATCCTGCAGAGCGAGGGGCTGGCCGCTTTCAGGACCGGCGATACTACACAAGAGACGTATCGTGTCTTCCGTATTCCTGCCCATGGGCCCGCTGGTAGACAGACGCTGATAGAAGGGGTCTCCAGTAGCGACGCGGCCCTTGCTGGGATGGAAGCCGATTACGTTGTTGAATGCACCGGGGTTTCTGAGCGAGCCCATCATGTCACTGCCGTCGGCAACCGGTAGCATATGACAGCCTAGTGCGCTGGCCGCACCTCCGCTACTGCCGCCCGCAGTGAGCGCAGGATTCCAAGCGCTGCCGGTAGCACCGAACACGGCATTGTAGGTCTGCGAGCCGAGTCCAAACTCCGGCGTATTCGTCTTGCCGATGAAGATCGCACCTTCTGCGCGTATCTTCGCCGTTATGTGACTATCGCTCTCGGCCACGCGGTCTACATAGATGCGTGAGCCGCTGGTAGTTATCATCCCTTCGATGTTACTCAAGTCTTTCACCGCATGGGGCATGCCGTGCATCCAGCCCCAGTACTCGCCGCGATCGAGCGCCGCATCGGCACGCCGCGCCTGCTCTAGCAGGCTGTCTTCGTCTGCCAGATTGACGATGGCGTTATAGACCGGGTTGTAGCGCGCGATGCGCGCGAGATAGGCCTGCATGACTTCTGCGCAGCTGAGCTGGCGCTCTCTTATGGCGGCTGACAATGCTGTCGCCGAAAGCGCCGTGATGTCCGCCGGCAGCTCGCTTGCTCGCAGCGCCCCGGGCAATAGCATCGAGCTCGACAAGGCGATGGAGCTCTGTAGAGAATAGCTAATAAAGTCTCGGCGTTTCATGTCTGGCTCCTTTATAACAGCTCATACATCGCCATTGTTCTATGGCGTTCTGCTAAAAGCCTTCGAAGAGTTCGAAGCCTAATATTGTGGAGTAGCGCGCCTCCAGAATATCTTCCTGCGCGAGGCTGCCGCCTAGTAGCGCATCGATATCGCTGGCGATGAGCTCGACCGTCTCCTGCTGTTTCTCGAAGTTGGGCGCGAGCTGTATCGTCGAGCCCCAGAGCGACAACATGCGAGAATCGATAAGGCGTATGTCGTTGTGCTTGGCCCACTCGCTGCCGATGACGATGCCTAACTCACGTAATTGGGCTAGCAGGGACGCGTTCTTTTGTGGGTCGGCTGCGACGAAGATATAGCCCTCGATGTCTTCCCAGCCCGACTGATAGGTCAGGGTTCCCTGATAGAAACTCAGAACCCATTCTAGGTACTCAGTCCGGGACTGCAGTTGCCGATTCGCCCCATCCTCGACATAGGCTTCGACGAATAGCTGACGCGGCGGCACCGAATCGGGCCAGTTGCCGATATCCGGTGCAATACAGGAGGCCAGAATCAGTAGCGACAACAGCGCGAACGGGCGCAGCGCCTTAGGGGGTACTGCCTGAATCATTACCAACCTACCGCCTGCCCGTCCTTGCGATGATCGGAGCCGGCCCTGTACACGCCGTTCACCGGATGGTCCTCTGCTATGCTCTGGGGCCCGAACACGGGCTCGGGCAGCGAGGCATCCTTAGTAAACAGAATGCCCTGATAGCCGCCGACGCGGCCGCCGTTGACCGAACGCACCTCGTGCCCCTTCGCCTGCAGGGCGCGTCCGACGAGGCTATAGAGATTGTCCTCCAGCGAGAGCACATTACTGTTCTGGCTGTGGGTGAAGCGCGCGGCGTCGGTGGTCATCTGAATATTCATGCCGTTATCTATAACGTTCACCATATGTTGTGCATGGGTCTCGGGCTGTACGGACCCGCCCATATTGCCGAATGTCATGAGTGGCTCGTCATTCTGCATTACGAAGCCGGCGATGATGGAATGGAAGGGTCGCTTGCGCGGGGCGACGACGTTCGGGTGCCCCTCTTCCAAGGAGAAGGCGACTCCACGATTGTGCAGGATCATGCCGTAGGGCGCCACAGTGGCACCGCTGCCATAGACGGAGAAGATGCTGTGAATGAAGGAGACCATATTGCCCCAGCGGTCGGCCGTGGTCAGATAGATCGTGCCACCATCGAGCCCACCCTTCACCGAAGGCTCCGCCGCCACATCCATATCGATGCGCTCGCAGAGTCCGGCGGCATAGCTTTTGGACAGCAACTCCTCGACGGGAATATCGGAGAAAAGCGGATCGCCGTTATAGGCCTGCAGGTCGGAGTAGGCCAGCTTCTTCGCCTCTACCAGAAAGTGCCAGTAGTCTGGGTTCGATGGGCCGAGGGCGGCCAGGTCGACGCCGTGCACAGGCGCGCAGACCTCCAGAATGTTTAGCATCTCCAATGCCGCGAAGCCCTGACCCGGAGGGGGCAGTTGAAACACATCATAGCCATGATAGTTCGTGCTGATGGGCTCGACCCACTCCGATTCGAACTCAGCCAAGTCGGCATGGGTCATCACACCGCCATCGGCCTGCATCTTCGCCACGATCGCATCGGCTATGGGGCCGTTATAGAAAGCGTCTCGGCCGCCTTCCTGGATCAGGCGCAGCGCATCGGCAAGCTGTGGATTACTGATAATGCTATACAGTGGCGGTATCTCGCCATCCTGCAGGAAGACCGCACTGGAGTCGGCATCGCCGCGCAGCTTTGCACGCACCGCGCTTAGGTCGTCATGACGACGCTCGGCCTGCCCCCAGCCCTCGTCCGCGACCTGCACCGCTCGGGCGAATGTTTCCTTGAATCCCAGCGTGCCGAAACGGCTTAGCAGCGCATCGTAGCCGCTGATCGCGCCGGGTACCGTCGCGGCATTGACGCCCGTGCCCGGTACACGCTCGAGGCCTAGCGTTTCCTTAAAATAGTCTGGCGTCCAGGCCGCCGGCGCCCAGCCTGCCGAGTTCAAGGCATAGAGCTGCTTATCCTCGGCGCTGTACACCAAGGCAAAAAGGTCGCCCGCTATGCCGGTATCGTTCTGCGAGGTGACATCGAGTACCGCGGCGGCGGCGACGGCCGCATCGATGGCGTTACCGCCGTTCTGTAGAATCTCCAGACCCGCCTGCGCGGCGAGCGGATCGCTGGTCGCCACCATGCCGTGACGCGCGAGCACCTCGGAGCGCCCCTGCCCCAACCAACCCTGCCCGCGTGAACCGGGCGCCGCGACGATATTCGCCGCGGGATTGCTGACCTTCTCGCTAGGATTGCCGAAGGCGTTCGGCGACTGCGCCTGCAGTGAGCTCAGCGGCAGCGCCGCTAGCAGGCAAGCTGCTAGAACTGACCTGATCGATACTTTCGGGAAATGCGTCGTAGTCATACTGACTGCTCTCCTTCGATTCTTATTAGTGTGGATGCGCCGCCAGATGTTGCGCGAGAAGATCCTTGCCGTAGTCGTTACCGTTAGGCGTTCTAACTATGGTGTGGATATGATCTCGCGTCGGCGTGCCAGGTGTATTTATTTGTGTCGTGCCAACGGGGCCCTGATGATCGAACTCGATCAAGATGACAGGGCTGTGTATACGGTAATAGAAGATCGCATCGTCTTCGCTATTGCCGATCCAGGCGAAGTGCGTGGCATCTATATGCTGGCCGATCTCATCCATCGTGATATCGGCATGGGGCTGGCGCAGATTGCCGATGTAGACGCGAATCAGATTCAATAGCTGCGCCTTCTGCGCGCCACTCATGTTGCTGCCTGGCAGCCCCGCATAGTCTAGCGTCAGATTGTCCGCGTTGGCCGCGGCGATCTGGTCGTTGCGGACCTTGTTCGGCTCGATGGTTGCACGGGCCTGCTGCACGGAGTCCAGCGACTGCATCAGGGCGAGGCCCTGATTCTGCTCATCCTGCATGATCACGTTGCCGGCGTATTGGCCGCTGGTGGTGTTCACTGGCTCGCCGCCCCAGAAGGCTGGCGTCATGACTACCTGATCCCCCATCACGAAGAAGTTGATCACGAGGTGATGGCCATCGAGCTGCCAACCCCAGGGCTCGGTCGCGGACGGCACGCCCATCACCGTGAAGTAGTATTTCTCCTCGGCATAGCGAATCGGCTCGCCGTTCAACTCCAGCAGCGTCTGTTCCGTCTTCATGATGTCCTGGGTCTGCGCTACGCCCTCGGCGCTGAGTGAGACCTCTAATAGATCCCAGGCCGCCTCTTTCTGATTCGGCGACATCTCCTCGAGGCTCACGCCGTGGCGCGAGAATATGCCCACATCGACGTTCGACCAGTTGCGCCACTCGGGGTCGTCTACCGCGTATTGCGTTCGACTAAGTTCGGCGGTGCTGAGGGTGCTCAGGAAATCGGCGGCGGCCGACACGATCGCCGCCGTAGAGGCGCCGGTGGATTTAATCGGGAACAGGCCGCTAGTGATACCTTCGGATGTCGCCACGCCGCGGAAGGGTTGCCCTATCGCCTCGGCCAGATCCCGAGAGAAGATGCGCTTGGTGTTGAGCAGCGCCGCGGAATAGCCACTATCGGACTGTGAATGAATCTGGCTGAAGCTGGTAACAAGGGCAAGCAATAAGAGGATCGAACTGGCGAGTGCTTTCTTCATGGCAATTCTCTAGGGTGGCTGAATAGGCTAAAAGATAGACACTACGCAGGCTACCTGCTCACAGAAGATGCTGCAAGCCGAGAATAGTCGAGAAGAACTACTCCGCCATCACCAGGCGCAGCGCCTCTTCGTCGCGCCAGCGACCGCTGCGCAGCCGCGCCGCGAACACCACGGCGATCGCCAGAATCATAAAGACGAAGGCCAGCCACGACGCTCGCGGCCCCCACTCGAAGACTCGAATGATGAAGAACTGTGCGACCAGCATGATCCAGTGCAGGGTCACCGAGGTATACATGATCCAGCGCGTGTCACCCGCGCCGCGTAGTACGCCGCCGCAGACCTGGATAACCGCATCCGCCATCGCGTAGCTGGACAGGCCCACCATCATGAAGCCAGCCAGCTCCAGAATCTCGCTGAAGTCTCCCTCCGGCGGCGCGAACACCTCCACCAGCGCGAAGCGGAACGTGATATAGATGAAGGCCAACACCGCCGAGAAACTCAGGCCCAGCACGAAGCCGGCCGAGATCGTCTTGTTCGCCCGCTGCATATCCTGCGCGCCGACGAAGCGCCCGATCATGCTGACCAGGCCGATGTTGAGGCCCACCATGGGCACGAAGGAGAGTATGTCCCAGTTGAACACGATCGATGCCGACGCGCCCTCGACAATGCCGTAGCCCTGAAACATGAGCAGGAAGAGATTGAACGCCGCGACGTTCAGGAACAGCTCGAGACCGGAGGGGAAGCCGAGCCGCAGGAAGCGCCGCATGATGCCGCGGTCGTAGGTGAACGACTCCATGACGGCAAAGTGCTCCTGATGCTCCTTGCGAAAATAGCAGAACAGGAAGAGCAGCAGCGAGAAGCCCGTGGCGATAATAGTTGAGATAGCTGCGCCATTGATGCCGAGCGCGGGTAGGCCGAACTCGCCAAACACCATGACGTAGCACAGCGGCACGTTCAGAATCAAGCCGCAGACATCGCAGATCATCACCAGCTTGGTGCGCCCGATGCCCGCGAAATAGGAAGAGATGCAGACCTTCGCCAGCGTGACGACGGCGCCCAGCATCAGCAGCTGAAAATAACTCCGCTCGAGCTCGACCTGCACCGGGTCGTGGTCCATCGCCTCGAAGATGCCGGACACCGCGAGCGTGATGACCATCAGCAGCGGCGTGCTCAGCAGCACCATGATGAAACCCTGGGTGACTACCTTGGGACACTTCCTGATCTCACCCGCGCCGAGATACTGCGCCGACAGGGCATTGGCATAGGAGAACAGGCCCGAGAAGAAACAGAAGGAGAAATAGGCGGCCACCCCGCCACCCAGTGCCGCCGCCATATGTGTCGGGTCGATCTGCGCCATGAAGTAGCGGTCGGTGAAGATCATCACCGCGAAGGTACCCTGGGACACGATCATGGGGATCGCGATGCGCATGAGCTCCAGGAGAGTCGCCTTGTCGAAATGTAAACGCTGCAACAACATGATGTACACGGCTTAGACTGACAAGAATGCTGTTGCTTCGAGATCTACGAAGGTAGCGTGCGATTTCAGTGTCAGGGGGATTGATAGTTCGAGGCCAGTTCGCTAACGCGCTGAGTCCCTCAAGGTCGGCGAGCATGGTACGTTATTGCCAATTTCAAGACAACCGAGGGATTGGCTGGGCGCCGCTACTCAGTTACCACTCGAGACTCGCCGCAGCGGCTGCGACTGCCTATAGGTGAGGCTACGCCAGAGCCACTCGGCGGGGCCGAAGCGGTAGTGACGCAGCCAGATCAAGCTAAACGCGATCTGAAACAGCCACACGGCGAGCACCACCAGATAGGCCTGATAGCGCTCCAGCTCGCCGAACAGGCCGAGGCCGAAGCCCATGAAGATCAGGTTGCAGATTATCGACTGTGCCAGATAATTGGTCAGGGCGATTTGCCCCACGGCAGCCAGCGCGGCGCGCAGCCAGGGCATGAATGCGTACTTGCACAGCAACATGATCAGGCCGATATAGCCGACGGCCAGGGACAGCCGGCTCACATCGTAGCTGGGCCTGAAGGCGCCGGCCCAATAGATCTGATAGCCGCTGCCAATATAGGTGGCGGTCTCCAGATAGTTTAGTGGCAAGCCGAGGCCAAGACCGAGAACCACCAACAGCATATAGTCCCTAGCCGAGCGCGAGGCATCGAGCAGGCCCCACTTGAGAAAGGCCATGCCAAGCAGCATCATCGCCAACACATCCCATAGCGTGTTCGTTATTAACACGACGGTCTGCAGCATGAGATTCACCGGCGCGTAGGCCATGAAGTTATCGACATAGCCCGAGCGCTTCGCCCTGTACTCCTGCTCGATCAGCTCCGGTGAGATGAATTGTCCGGCGAGGAAGGCATCCCATTCGCTCAGTATCTGCTCCTGCTCCACGCTAAGCGGCGTGTCCGGCGGCAGCGCCTCTACCGCCTCGACGGCATCGCGCAAACCACGGGCATCCATATGTAAGGCGATATGGGTTAGGCCCAGCAGCAGGAAGATCGCGAGGCTGTATTGCGCCAATCTTTTTGCGGAGAAGTCGCGGAAGAAATACAGCAGCAGGCCAGCCATGCCATAAGTGTAGAGAATGTCGCCAGGCCACACGAAGACATAGGCGTTGATGAGACCGAACAGAATCAGCAGCCCCGTCCGTCTGTAGAACAGGCCACGCAAGACATCCTCATCGGTGTCGCGCTTGGCGAGGAAGATCAACATGCCGGCACCGAACAACATGGAGAACAGCGCACGCATGCTGCCCTCGACGAACACGTCCATGGTGGCGAACACTAAAAGGTTTATGCCCTCGGTGGCACCGTCGACGCGCGGGTCGTTATAGGCGGCGAAGGGAAAGGCGAATACCAGAATATTCATCAAGAGGATGCCGAGCAGCGCGAAGCCGCGCAGCACATCGAGAGACTGTATCCGGCTCGATGCCTTGATGGGAGCGGGCATCGCGGTACTGGGCTGGGCGCTGGCATCCGTCATCGAGCCAGCATAGAGAGCTATTTGATGTAGCGCAACGACAGCGTGCCTACCATGGCGAGAAGCCGCCAGATCGTGCTAAGGTTGGCACCATGAATTAGCGGTAATTCGCTTACTATTCACCGAGTTAGGAGAATCTAGCCGCGCAGGCTTAGACAGCGGGAGATACAATGAAGACAGTTGTGAAATCCACCCTGGCGCTAGTCGCCGTGGTATTCGGGCTCATGCTCAACGGCGGCGCGGCGGCGCAGTCACTGGATGACGTGACACTCAATGTCTACAAGGAAGAAACCTGCGGCTGCTGTGTCGGCTGGATCGCCCACATGGACGAGCGCGGCTTTCATTCCACCGTGTTCCACCCCTCAGATCTGTATGCCGTGAAAGAAGAACTGGGTGTGCTGCGCCAGTGGCAGTCCTGCCACACAGCCGTGTCGAAGGAAGGCTATCTGTTCGAGGGTCATATCCCGGCCAAGTACATCACACAGTTCCTCGCCGCGCCGCCAGCCGACGCACTGGGCCTCGCGGTACCGGGCATGCCCATGGGCAGCCCTGGCATGGAAATCGGGAATCGCTTCGATAGCTACGACGTTATCTTGATGAAGAAGGACGGCAGCTCGGAAGTCTACGCGACCGTCAAGACGCAGGCCGAGCAGTATTAGTCTTCGAAACAGTTGCACAAACACTAGCGCTTCTTGAGAATCAGTAGGAATTCAATCAAAAAGAGCAGGCTAAAAGTTGTAAGACTGCGTTTTGCCTGCTTCGTGCCAGCAGCGGACAATCAGAGTTCTTTCTGCCAGCCTAGTTAGGCATCGCCAAGAATGTCGTAATTGTGGAGTTGATGAAGCGATTTGCCACAGGGTCTGCACCAGCCGCACCAGGGTGCCCCCATATAGTTTCAATAGGGTTAAGCGAAACGTCACGGATGAAGCGGCTTTCATTCTGCAAATCTGTTACACGGAAATAAAGGTCAGATGAGGCAGGCATTAACAGCACTCTTGCCTTGATTGACCGGAGCGCCTTCTCCAAGTCGCCGCCCTGACCCGGAGTATTTGCAATATTATGATTCTGCCAAGTAACCGCCTGCGAAAGTAAATCATTAGCATCGTTTCCCAGGAAACCCGTTTCGCGGAGCTCGATAGCCTCATCGAGGGTCTGTCCCATGCTCAAATAAGTCTCTCTGCGCCACCATTCAGGTGAATACAGCCATGCGGCCCAATGCGAACCGAGGGCTCGAATTCCTTTCTCTGGAGGCTCCGTATATTCGCCATCTTGCCAGGCAGCATCTGCCATAATTGCCGCCTTGGCACCCTCAAGCCGCACAATGCCGAAGGGGTATTCGCGGGCGTTGCCACTCAGCACAACGACACCATCCATGTAATCGGGGTAGCTGACCGCCCATTGATAGGCTTGCTGCCCGCCCATCGAAAATCCGACTACCGCTAGGAGGTGAGGGATTCCAAGTTCTTCTGTCAGCAAACGATATGCTGCCTCGATATTGTCGCGAATAGCGATTTGAGGAAATCGAGGCCCATCTTGAGGTGAAGGCGTGTTACTCGGCGATGATGACCAACCATTCGCGAACATATTGGTTCGTATAATGAAGTACTTAGCCGGATCTAGTGCCGCGCCTGTCTGGACAAGAAAGCTGAGTTCGTTATTGTTGGAAGCAGAATATGACGAGGGAACTAGAATGGCATTTGATTTTTGCGCATTTAGAACTCCATCAGTTGTATACGCTATTTTTGCATTCTGCAGAACCACGCCACCCTCAGTTGCGAAGTCCCCTAGATCGAAAATATCTGGCGTTCTTTGCCCATACGCCGCCTTATAAGAAAGCCCAACCAGAACGATCGTCAAAATACTGAGATGTAGAAGGCGCTTGATTACTCGAACTTTGACTATACCCATATCGATTCCTCTCGATTTTCTTATTTTTTTACGGATATGTAATTCCGCGTCCGGCCAAAAGCAGACATTCACAAACCGCTTTGGTGGACAGAGAACTGAAAATTCTCGGGCCGGTAGTTCGATTCCGTCCCTCGGCGCCAACATCAAGTCAAAATAATCTGAGCAGTTGATTCTTCGATTTCCAACCACTAATTTGGCATTCCAAAGCGCTGGTAAAAATCTGGAAGTGATACTGTAAAATCCTCCGCCGAAAAGAAGGCTTCATCGGTCATTTGTGGCTGTTCACGCTCCCTGTACCACTGAGCATAGGATTCAACATCTTCCGAATAAGCATCGTAATGAGTGGAATATGTTCGGACTTGCAAACGAGGCTCATCTCCTCCCAAAAAGAATGTGAGCTCTCTATACCAGCCGTCTCCCACACCAGTAATGCCGCCATTGGGACTTAGTGACTGACCAGCGTCCAATGCTGCCTGACCTCGAATTTGGTAATCTGCCAGAATCTGAATGACTTTGTGACCCGCATCATTCTCATCAATACGCAGGGCTTGCCCAGCCTGATGTCCAGACAAGACCATAAGTATCTGGTCGTTCTTGCTGATGAAATTCTGCCAGATGAATTCTGCCGAGTTATTGTAGCCTGGATCCATCAGCGCAAGGTTCATGCTCCTGCGCGTTTCGCGTTCACCTCGGGCACTCAAGTAGTCATGCGTGGTAATAATTGCAGGAAGGTCAGGGTACGTATCCAATACAGATTGAGCCCAACTCAATACCGCATCCCCTGCCTGCATTTCAAAGGTTAAATGGAGGAAACGGTAGCCTCCTGCAGAGAAAAGTTGAGCGCCACTACTTCCCCCATCAAAACTACTGACATACCAGTCCTTGTTACGGAAGAATTCACTCTCACTGCCAAAGACTCGTTTGAAGTTTGTAAACCCTCCCACATGAAGAATCGCAATTGGTGTCGCATCCTCACTCGACGCAGGATCTCTCATCGCCCACCAGGCGTCATAGTCATGATTTCCAGGGGCGACACCGAATGGAATGCCTGCCTGCTCAATGATTTTATAGCCCTCTATAGCTTTCGGAATCTCAAATCCTTCAGTTTCTTGGGGGTTTACAAATCGGTCTATCGCAGGATGTTCCAATTGCGGAAGAAGCCCCCTACTAACGTGGGCTGGATCATTGTCACGCATGACGTGTTGCCAGACATCCCCAACTGAAGCGACAAAATCAATATTTCCCCCATTACTTCTACTTTTGTCCGCAATGTACTGCATCTGGGTGATGAACAACTCCGCACTGTCGATTGCGAAGCCCTCGGAAGTTTGCAGTGTGTAGTCGATATACTGTTGCGTGTCAGGGATCATAGCAATGGTGACGCTTTGTTCCTCAGAGGGAGAACAAGAAACAACCAAGCTTGTTGTCAAGAATAGATAAAGTATCGATGCTCTATTTAAAAATGCCATTTCTATGCCCTTTTTATAGATTCGATTCTTAGGATCATTTAATTCAGTGTACCGAACAAGTATAAAAGAGAGAACTATTAGCTAATGAGAATAGGGGCGGATCTAATTTCAGGCTAAATTGAAGCTTAGATTAATGTGGTTTGGCTAACACACCCTGATTTTGCGCTTTTAACTCATTGAATCCGCCCTGAAGCTGCACCGAATCTTTAAGCAAAATGCCGCCCTTCCATGTGGCAGTAGCATTAGAAGTGCAAACTTCTAAATGTCCGCTATGGGTCGATAGCAGACATTGAGAGAAGTGGGGCGAGTGTAGTAAATAATGGGCCAATGCAGACGAATTAGGCTCAAATAGACTACTTGTAGAGGCAAACCAAGACCGTAAGCTATTGAAATATTTAGGCTGATATATTCTTCTGAATATCTCAGCCATACTAACAACACCCTACTCTCTATATCTCGCCCCTGCGGGCAAACTGAATGATGTTGTCCGCGGCGCGGAACGCCAGCGCCATGATCGTCATGGTGGGCTGTCCGCGACCAGAGGTCACTAAGGAGCTACCATCTACCATGAACAGGTTCTCGACATCGTGTGCGCGATTGAACCTGTCGACCACCGACGAGTTCGGGTCGTTGCCCATGCGACAGGTTCCGAGCAGATGCACATTACCCTGCTGCCCGTTCTCGGCATAGAAGCCAGCCGTCTGCGTCGCCCCCGCCACATCCAATAGCTCCAGCGTCTTCTCGTAGAAGAATTTCATGGTCGCGATGTCGTCCGGATGATCCATGTAGGTCGTGCGCAACGCCGGCCGGCCCCATTTGTCCTGCACATTGGGGTCCAGCGTGACGGTATTGGTCGCCAGCGGCAGCGAGGTGGTATGGCCATCGAAGGCAGCCGTGTGGGTAAAGTTGCGCTCGAGGTTGCGCTTGTATTCGCTGCCCCAGCTCGCGCCACCCAATACGCCGCCGGCCATCGCCATGCTCATCGGCCTGCCGGCACTGAAATGACGCGCGTCGATGCCGCCACCGCCATAGAAGCCCAGGCTTGGATCCAGCTCATAGAAGTCATGCATCACGCGCGTCGCAGGGATGCTCTTGTACGCGTTTACCGGCTGGTCGAACATACCGACCGCTGTGGAGTAGCCGTTGAACATGAGGTTGGTGCCGACGAATCCGCTGGAGTTTGCCAGGCCATCGGGGTGCTGTCCGGATGCCGAGCTCAGCAACAACCGCGGCGTCTCGGCGCCATTGGCGCAGAGCACCACGGACTTCGCACGCTGCGCCTGTTCCGTGCCGTCTTCCTCCCAGTACACCACCTCATTGGCGCGGCCATTCTCGTCGGTGTTTACCCGCGAGACCGTGCAACCGGTGCGCAGCTCACAATTGCCCGACTCTAGGGCTAGAGGAATCATTGTGGCCATGGACGAAGACTTCGCATTCACCTCGCAGCCGTAGCCATTACAGAAGCCACAGTGTATGCACCCAGGACGACCATTATGAGGTTGAGAGAGTATCGCTACCGGCGCCGGGTAAGGCGTATAGCCCATCTCCTTAGCCGCTCGCTCCAACAACACATCGGAGCCCTTAACCGGCATCGGCGGGCAGGGATACTCGCGCGAACGCGGTGGGTCCCAGGGACCGGCCAGCCCGGAGACGCCGACTTCCCAGTCTACCTTCGTGTAATAGGGCTCGAGGTCGTCATAGGTGATAGGCCAGTCGGCGAAGTTGGTGCCGGCGATAGGTCCGCGTACGCTCGCCTCGATAAAGTCGATCGGCCGGAAGCGCCAGAAGTTGCCGGAGAAATGCACGCTGCTGCCGCCCACATTGTGTGCGTACCCGAGCACCATCTCGCGCTGCTGTGCCTCCTCGTCGGCTGACTGCCTGAAGGTCTGTGGGTGGCCGTGACGCGCTCCCCACATGAGATCGTGGTTAACATCGTAGCCCCATTCATCGTGCTTGAAATCGGCCGCCTTCAAATGGGGACCCTGTTCCAGGACTACGACGGAGAAGCCAGCGACCGAGAGTTCCTTGGCCATCACGCCACCGGCGGCACCGGAGCCGACGACGACGAAGTCAACCTCCTCGCGAGTGGGATAGCTGGGCTGAGTAGTATTTTCGGCCATGTCTATTCGCCTCGCTCTGCGTAGTCGGCATCGTAGTAGCCAAAGGGTGGTTGCCAGGCGTGTTGATCGACGAAGCCGATCAGTTGATAGCCGACCTTGTCTCGATTGCCGCCGTACTCGGGCAGGGAGAACATGCCGGCGATGGTGAGGAACCGCATGGTGCCGAAGAAAGGCGTCTGCTCGACTTCCCGCAGCAGCTGATCCTGCTGCTCGGCCTCCAGCTCGTGAAAATAAGACGCATTGTAGTTAACCGCGGCCGCGACTTGCAGCTCGCGCATGCCCTCTCGGAGCACCTCGTGCTCGGCCTCTCTATCGTTGCCGAGCACATTGTCGATGAAGTAGATGACGCCGGCCTCGGTAGCGCCTGGCGTCTCGTCGGTGGGTATGATGCGCGCCGCGATGGCATGGAACTCCTGCGCCTCTTCCTCGGTCAGGGCGGTAAATGCCTCGTTGTTTAGGTTCGCCTGCCTGGAACGTTCGCAGGATGCGAGTATCGCCGGCATGCTGAGCACGATGAGCGAACTCCTCGCGGCGCCACCTGCCGATCTCAAAAACGCACGACGTGAAAGTTGTTGGTCTTGCATTGCTATTCCCCCAAAAATTCTCAGGACTTCTGCAATCTATGGCAGCCAAATTCCATCTTCTAGCCTGCCTCGATGCGATTAAGTCTAGCACAGGGCTGCAGTGATAGAACCTCTGGACCCTTACCGGCTTCGAGGTAATTCGCGGAGAATTCGGAGGGTGTCGTGAACTAGCTGATCAGTTCCAGCGCGGACTTCAGCAATACATTACAGCCCTTCTCGACGTCGTGCCAGTGACTCCACTCGTCCGGCGCGTGGCTCACGCCGCCGACACTGGGAATAAAAATCAGGCCGGTAGGCGTGATGTCGGTGAAGAACTGACAATCGTGACCGGCCCCGCTCGGCATCAGCAGGGTCTTGTAACCGCTCTCGGCGGAGTGTTTGCCAAGTAGTTCGATCATGTCGTCCGAGAAAGACTTTGGCTCTAGCCAGCTCATCTGTTCGTACTCGAACATCAGCTTGTGGCGGCGCGCGATGGAAGACAGCACCTTGCGACAGGAGTCGGAGATGTTGTTCATCACCTCCTCGGACATGTCTCTGCCCACCAGCGTGAACTCGACCTGACCCGGCACCGTGTGTGCGAAGCCCGGCTTCAGCTCTAGCGAGCCGATTGTGAGGCGCGTCTTGTCGGTGCCCTCCTCATCGATGATGCGCGAGATCTCGTGCGCGAAATCCGCCACACCCATGAAGGCGTCGCTGCGCAGATTCATCGGCGCCGTGCCGGCGTGATCGGCCTTGCCGATGAATTTGATAAACCACTTGAAGACGCCGGAGATGCCTTCCACCACGCCAATGGTGTTATTAGTCTGCTCCAGCACCGGGCCCTGCTCGATATGTAGTTCGAGGAAGCCGACGATATCGTTGGGGTCGCGCGCCGCCTCCATCGCAAGGTGGTAGGGGAGCTGGCATTTCGCCATCGCATCTCTGAGCGTCTCGCCAGAGTGATCCTTGGCGCGCTCCAGCCAGTCGAGTTTCAGTTTTCCGGTGAGTGCCTGCGCACCGAGCATGCCTCCGAAGCGGCCCTCCTCTTCACTAGTGCCGATGACTTCGATAGCGTGCTTGAGGGGAATCTCGTTCTCTTTGATGACGCGGATGCATTCCAGCCCCGCCACCACACCCAACACGCCATCGAACATACCACCGGCGGGAACCGAGTCGAGGTGAGAGCCGATCAAGAGAGCCTTGCCGTCGTCATCGCCGTAGCGGCCGATTACATTGCCCGCGCCGTCCATCCAGTTCTTCAGGCCTAGCGCCTGCAGCTCCGCGAGGAACCAGTGCCTAACCTTGAAGTCCTCCTCGGAAAAACCCTGACGATAGATACCCTGATCGTCCGGGTTATAACCGAAGCGCCCTATCGTGTAGATATCTTGCTTTACGCGTTCTAGATTTACTCCGTAGTTCATGTTCGCTGGTAACTCCCGATTACTTCAGCAAGTACCTCAGGCCGCCCACCCTAGTTTCTGCGCCATCTGTTCGGCTTGCTTCGTAATATCTGTGTCTATGAATTTCGCATGTAGTACCTGCACGCCCATCAGGTGATTGATCACCGCGTCGATCTGTACTTTCTCGGCAACCGATGTTTCGCTCGCCTCGTGCAGCTCAAACAGCTTCGTTACTCCCTCGAATGACAGCAGACCCGCCTTCTCGATAGATTCTTTGTTCAGGTAGCGGTCTGCCAGCTCCTTCATCTGTCGCCCCTTCGTTACGTCCGTGTGGGCAGGCGGCGCCATGAAGGCAAATTTCTCACGCTTGTAGAGCACCTCGGGCAGTATGCCTTTCATGGCTTCGCGCAGGACCCATTTCTCCGTGCGCCCCTTGATGCGGTACTGCGGCGGTAGCGTGACGGCGAACTCGGCCAGATGATGGTCGAGAAACGCGGGCCGCGCCTCCATCGAATTCGCCATGTCGACCCGGTCGCCGCCCCAGGTCAAGATCTGCCCCTCCAGCATGGTCTTGCACCACACGTACTGCGCCTTATCCAACGCGTGACGCCCCTGTAGCTGATCGGCATCGAGTGTTTCGGCGATCGCCGCACCCGGGTCGTAGTCGGCGAGCTCCGCGCGCTTGTCCGCCGCCAGCAGGTCGGGCACCATAGCGGCACAGGCCAGCCACGGCTGCAGGCAGCTCGGCGTGAAGCCCACCTTGATGTGCAGTGCCGCATCGTGGACCTGTTCCCGTGCCAGCATCGCGCCCGTGAAAAGCGCATTGCTCTCATTCAACAGTTCATGCCATTCTTCTTTCTCGTGCTCCTCGAGAGCGTCCAGGCCGTGCAGGAACATGTCGCGGCGGAAGGCGGGATAGCCACCGAACAGCTCGTCGGAGCCCTCGCCCGTCATCACTACCTTATAATTATTCTCGTTCACGTGCTTGCTCATCAGAAACTTCGCCACAGCAAGCGTGTTATAAATAGTGCGCTCTGTGTGCCACATGGTCTCTTCGAAGTGACCATATAGCTCATTGCCCGACAGCCGCATGATGTCCTGTTCTGCCCCGCAGCGATTCGCCATCTCCGTAGCGATGGCACTTTCGTCATAGGCCTTGTCGTCGAAGCCGATAGTAAAGGCGCGCACCGGGTTCTGACTGCAGGCCGAAGCAAGGCCAATGATGGCACAGGAGTCTATACCGCCAGACAGATAGCTACCGACCGGCACATCTGCCTCCATGCGCAGCGCGACCGCATTGAGCAATTCCTCGCGCACGCGTTCTATGGCGTGCTCCTCGGATATCTCCTCGCGCTCGTGTTCGCGCGGGAAGTTGAGATCCCAGTACTTCTCTTCCTTAATCTGAAAACTGCCGCCCTCGCGCTGTATCGAGATCACATGCCCCGGCGCGACCTGATTGATGCCCTTGAACGCCGTCGTGCCCGGCACCATGGTCTGGATTAGTTGGTGATACAGACCCTCGGGTGAGAACTCCGCCTTGACGTCGGGATGGGCGAACAGGACCTTCAGCTCGGAACCGAATATCAGCTTGTCGTTGGCGATGGTCCAGTAAAGCGGCTTAACACCGAAGCGGTCACGCACCAGATGCATGCAGTCCTCATCTCTGTCAAAGAGCGAGAAGGCGAACTCGCCGCGCAGATGAGTCAGGGTCTCTGCCAGACCCAGCTGAGGATAGAGGTGCAGGATGATCTCTGAATCGCTCTTGCTATTAAAGCGGGCGTCCTGTGCAGTGAGGCGCGCACGAATGCGCTGGTAGTCATAGAACTCGCCGTTGTGCACCAGCAGTAGCTTGCCGTCGTTGCTGACGAAGGGCTGTCTGGCACGCTCCTCGTTAAGATCGATGATGGACAGGCGCGCGTGGCTGAAGCCGATTCCCCTGTCTTCGAAAATCTTGTAGCCGAAGCCATCCGGCCCGCGGTGATATTGTATCGCAGCCATGTTCACGAGAGTCTGCGGATCGATCTGAGTATCTTGATTGGCGTTAAAGACGCCAGCTATGCCACACATAAATGTTCCAGGGGTCAGTAATTAAGAGGTCAGTAATTAATAGATTGATTTGCGTAAGGACTGCTTCGCCTAGACCACGTCGAGCACCCGACCCTTGCGGTGCACGAGGCAGGTGAGCAGAGCCATTCTTACGAACACGGCCCCTCTGGCTTGGGAGAAATACCAGTTAAAGGGCGTGTCATCCAACTCGTGTGCGAGTTCCTCGCCCCGCGCCAGAGGATGCAGGATGATGGCACCTTCCTTGAACGGGGAGTTGGAATCGAGGCTGAACTCCGCGCCGTAGGTCTCGAAGTCGTTGTCGATCCAGGCGATCGCATTGATGTAGACGACATCCAACTCGGACACCACATCGTTGAAGCGCTTATCAGCCAACTTCACGTTGAGGCCCTTAGCCTGTAGCTCGGCGAAGAATTCCTCCTCCTCACTGTCGTTCTCGGTGCTGAAGATGACAACCTCGGAGAACGCCTGCGGGAACACCGAGAAGATCTTAAGCAGACTGCGAATCGTGCGCATCTTCGTCGGCACGCCGATAACGCCCACGCGAATCTTGTCTTCCTCCGCGACCGCCCTCTTGATCAGCGCCGGACGCCATTTGAAGATCGCATAGATGTCCGCCATGGCCTGAGTCGGATGCTCGTCGGTGCCATTGCCCGCGTTGATGATCGGGATGCGCAACGAATTCATCATCTCAAAAAGCGATTCCCTGCGTGTATCGCGCAGCACTACGCAGTCGGCGTAGTTGTTAAACATCTCGCCCACGTCGGACAGCGACTCGCCCTTGGCGATGCCGGTGGTTGAACGGTCGGTGATCGACATGATATCGCCGCCGAGTCGGTGCCAGGCACTCTCAAACGACAGCCGCGTGCGCGTGCTGGGCTCGTAGAATGCGCTGATCAACACCTTGCCCTGCAGCGGGCTACTAAACCTGCCGGGATTGCTCTCGTATTTTGCAGCCATACGAAACAGCTGCAGCAGCGTCTCGGCACTGAACTGGTCCGCCTGCAATATGTGCTGGTTCTCCAGCGGGTGCAGATGATCTCCATCTTCCTCGATGGTGCGCAGCAATAACTTCGGGTGTGCATCTCCCTGTACGTCGGGCTTGTCCCGATCGAGAATCACAGGTTGATCAGGTGTAACTTGGTTTGTCACCACAGTTCTCCTTTCTTGTAATCGGTAAACACCATCGTCAACAGGACGATGGGTATGAGTACGGTCAGGCCTAGAGCGGCATAGACCAATATTGAGAGAGCCGCTAGAGAAATCATGCGCTTTCCCCCTCGCTGGCCTTGCTCGCGCGCGTCAGCGCTTCGAAATCGAACTGCTTCTTACTTAGCATACTGACACCTACGATAGTAATTAGCGACACGGCGCAGGACACCAGCGCCGCCACATAGAAACCGATCTGGAAATAGGCCAGCAGACCCAGGCCCGCACCTAATAGCATGGCGAGGCTAGCTGCCAGTCCGGTTGCCCAGCGGAAATAGAGACCGAATACGATGGGCCAGATCGCACTGGCGACGAAGGCGCCGGTGAAATAGAGCAGCGAGGCGAGCGTCGAGATGCGCGGCAGACACAGCAGCCAGGTCATGAGGCCCAGGCCCAGAATGATATAGCGGCCCGCCTTGAAGCACTCCGCGTTGCTGGCCTCGGGCCTTATGTGCCCGCGGTAGATATCCTGTGTTATGAGGTCGGCGGTCGCGGCGAGCAGGGAATCCAGGCTGGACGCAAGTGCGGAGAACACGACGATGAAGACGATGACGGCGCCCGCCGTGCCGAGAATATTACCGGCGACCAGCGGCCCGACCATGTCCGCGGCAGGCACGTTGAGCTGTAGCGATGGCGCCGCGAGTGCGATGAAGCCTGCGACGATGGGTATGGGCAACCAGAACAGGCCTGCTATGAAGTAGGCACGCGCGCCGGTATTCGCGCGGAAAGCAAACGCGCGCGACCACCAGACGTTGGAGTGGAATATCTCGCCCACGCCAAACAGCAGATTATTAAACAGGAACATGATGGCGGCGGGAAAGATCATGCTAAGCAGCATGGGGTTCTCGAACTCCACGTCGTTGTACAGCTGTTCTATGCCGACGTTGTCGATCACGAGGAAGGCGACGATCGTGACGCCGACGATGATGATGACGACCTGTATAAAGTCGGTGGCGATTACCGCACGCAGTCCGCCCAGCAGTGTATAGGAGACGCAGACTAGCATGATCACGCTCATGCCCACCTCGTAGCGCAGGCCGCTGAGTGCGTTGACCAGAATGCCGCCAGCCATGCCGAGGCTGATCAGCCAACCCAGCGCATAGAACAGGGAAATCAGAAGGAACACGCGCCAGGCGAAGTTGCCGTAACGCTCGCGAATGAAATCCCCCGAGGTGAAGCCGTGGGGTAGCAAGGTTTTAATACGGCCCGCCAGCGGCGCGAACAATAACAGCCCCACGGCGCCCAAGGAATAGCCCACCATGCCCCAGACTCCGAGCTGGTAGGTGAGCTGCGGCGCCGTCATCGTGGTGTTACTGGTAACCCAGGTCGCCATCGCCGTCGCCGTCGCGAAGGCCAGGCCAACGTTACGACCGGCGAGCATGTAATCGTCTAGCGTCTTATTGTTGCGACCCAGAAAATAGCCGAAGGCCACCCAAGCGATGCCGAAGATCAGCAGGATGGTCATCGCGAGGAATGGCGATAGCGGGGACAACTGTGGCAGGGTATCAGCCGACATGCGGTACCCCCTGCTCCTTGTGCCCGCGATAGATAGTCACCAACAATACGCCGAAGAGCACGAAACCCAATACGAAGAAGGACAGCGCGCGGCTTAGCGCATGGTGCTCCACGCGCACCGTGAGCGTATTGCTGACGACGACGTCGTCGGCGACGAGGCGGTAATAGTAGTCACCATCGACCAGACCGGTAAGCGTGACACGATCGGTGTCCGCGACGCGCTTGACGGCAATGTTTGAAAAATCTGGGTCTGAAAAATCAGAGTTCGGGGATTGTTGCAGATCCAAACTGCCGAAGCTGGAGTCGGGCGACCAGCTGAGCACGAAATAGCCTTCGCGCGAGAGCTCGGTGTCAGTGGCAAGCGTCAGAAAATCGGGGGATTCGGGCGCGAGAGTGGTGAGATTTTCGGCGGCCCACGCTGTGCTCTTGGTCGCCAAGATCAGCAACCAAATCACTAGCCGTGCCCCATACTTCTCTCCGCAAAAAGAGCGGATAAATCCTCCCTAAACCGCCCAGCGCACGGGAATCACGAGGATTCCTGCTATTCGATATTCGCTGGTCCTACGGAATATATCGATAGCTGGTGAAAGATACGCATGCAGGGCCGGAAAGTCCATGCCGCAATATTCATGCCGATCGAGTCGGAGCCACTGTTTGCGGCCGCTCTAGCCTAATATGCCCGGTCTAGAGCGTCTGTTTCGAGGGATTGAAGAAGTCGATGTCGTCGGCATCGAGGGGAAATTGTAGGGCTGCAGCACTATGCTGCACGCTAGCCAGCTCGCGTATCGCCTGTTGCAGATGCTTGGGCTCCAGTCCCACACCCGCGCTATCTACCTGCAGCGTGCCGGGATTGATCTTTAAGGCGTTGTGCACCTCGTCGGTGGCGCCGACGACGCGGTTGCCCCAGGCCGCACCCTGCTGAATAAACATCGCGCTGCCTATGGGCCAGTGGTCCTTGCCGCCGCCGGGGTTGTAGTAAGGCTTGCGGCCGAAATCGGAGCCAACCGTGAGCACGATCTTGTCGGCGAAACCGCCCTCCTCGGCCGTGTCGAAGATATAGGTGATCAGCTCGGTAAGTTCGTCCATAAAGCCGAAGTGATCCGCGTCGTGATTCTGGTGGGTATCGAAGCCGCTGACGCCGAGCTGGCAGGAGACACACAGTCCCGACTGATAGGCAATCAGCGCGAGCTGTGCGGCGCGGTTGCCACGACTGCCCTCGAAGCTATTTGGCAGCAGGTCGGCGAATAGGCTGAGGTCGTCCCGGGTGCCGTTCGCAAGCTGCAAGGAATCCATGCCGTCGATCTGGCGCGGCAATAACTGCGTGCTGCCCTGCAGTCGTGCCAACCGCGCGTTCTGATATTGCTCGATGAGTGCGAGCTCGCTGTCCTCGAACAGCCCGTAGCTGGTATTGCCATCCTGAATGACGGAGTCGTTGACCAGATTGCGTATCACGTCAGGGTCCTGCAGGCGGCTGAAACGCGCGATGCCCGCCGTCTCGTTGTAGCCCGCCGCATGCACCAAGGACAGCGGCAGCTCCGGGCCGATCGCGCTGGAGGCAATAGCACCGAAACTCGGATAGCCGAAGCCGAGGCGGCCACTCCAGGTGTGGCGCCTGCCGTCGTCGTGGGAATTGGTCTGGGTGTCGATGCCGTTGATCACCAACATGTCTTGATAGAAGCGCTCGAAGAACGCACGGTTGTTGCCGACCGGCGCGTAGGCGATATTGCCCACCTGCTCGATGCTGGCCGCGTCTGCCCAGCTATTGATGGTGCGTTCGCCGAGGATGTTCGCCTTCGGGTCGCAGAAGCTGGTCACGTCCCAGCCGCCGATGGCCGCGAGGTTAATATAGAAGGGACCGCTGTAGGGCTCAGCCGCCGCCGCAATGCCTAGCGGCAGCCCAGCCGTGGCGGACAGGCCGGCCATGCCGAGTAGTTTGGTGAATTCGCGTCTGTTCATGGTGAACGTCTCTCTTGGGTTCGCTGACTATTCGTGAATAAACTTGTAGTCACGCAGCATGTAGTTGACGAGGGCCGCCCAGCTACGCAGCGTCTGGTTTGGGTCGCTTAGAACGGGATTGCTGACATTTTCCGTAATGCAGATCTCGGACTCGCTGATCACGCTGGGGCCCTTGCCCGCCGCCTTGCGCGCGTTCCATACCGCCTCGAATAGAGCGTAGGAGGCATCGATCTCGGCGGCGCCCAGCGCCAACTCTTCACCCAGCAGCGTGCTGTGCAGGTGTTGTATGTTCGTGCGGATCGCGGTCTCCGCATTCGTCGGCAGACTAGTTAGCTCCACATGGGGAAACAGATAGCGCTGACTCGCGCCGCGCCCGAAGTCCTGCGCCGTGATCGGACAGGAAGCCTCGTTCGCCATGGTGGTCACCACCGTGCTCATCAATGTCGTCAGGTCGGTCGCGCGCTCGGTGATGCCGAAGGAGTCGATGCCGCCGTACAGCAGGCCATAGACTTCATCTAATGCGCCGAAGCTGCCATAGGCCCAGGTAAAGCCGGTGGCGGTCTCGAGTTTTCGGCTGAGCTGTTCCGGCGTGAGCAGCTTGCCGGTGCCGATTCTATCCAGCTCGATTTCCTGTACGCTGCTGATCGCGTCGACGGAGTCGGCGCGGAAATGATCGCTGAGGGTGAGGTCTACCAATAGGTCTTTCAGGTTATGTGCGCCATTGCCCGCCGTGCCGGCGACGAATCTCGCCGCGACATCGTTCATCATCTCCTGCTCCGTGCCGTAGGCGGCGAGCTTGGATGCGTAGTCACTATCTTCCGGGTTCTCGGGAAGCGCATAGGCGTCGCGGCCCATGACCGCTGGGTACCAGAAATAAACCGTGCCGTAGCCAAAGCGCGGGTCTTTCACGAATTTGTCGGCCAGCCACTGGATGGAGTTGTCGCTGCTCGGGGCCAGCTCGTTGCCAAAGCCTGGCGCGAGCATGTCGGAATACCAAGTGTCGCCAGGTCCGTAATCACTGGCGTTGTCGAATCGGTATGAGGGCGGCAGTGAGTGGTTGCCGCCGGGCTGGTCTTTGTAGAATCCTTCGTCGCCGTAGTTCTGAAAGGCACCCGCTACGGGGTCCATGATGTTATGACATACGGTGCAGTTGTCGTTGTTCAGTGTCGGGTTGTTCTCGTCCGCCAGGGCAGCCTGGTCGGTGGTGCGCTCGGAAAGTCCTTCGATGTCGACTCCGAGAAAGAAATAGTAGGCCCAGCGTGCGCGGGCGCGATTGCGATTGGTATCGGTAGAGGGAAAGCGGCTCAAAAAAGCGGGTGAATTTAATAGTCCTGCGTGGGGGTAGTCGGTCGGTATATTGAAGTTGGCGTTCTGGTCGTTCTGCGCACAGACGGTGCAGCGATAATATTCGGTGATCCTACCTTCACGCCACTCGTTAGGATCACCGGGATTGTCGAAGGCTACGGCTGGGCCATAAACCTCCGCCGAAAAAGGATTCACCATAATATAGTCCGCGGTCAGCACTTCGGTGTAGGGTCGCTCGTTCGTAACCACATGGGAGATCAGGCGCAGGGGTTCCTGCGCCAATGCCTGGGCCGTCAGGCGCTTGTCCGAGCCCGCCGTGTTCGGCACCTGAAAGTACTGATAGGAGTTGGGGTAGTAGTAGCGGTTCACCACCCCGAACACATTCGCCGAGAAGGCCTCCGTGAGCAGGCGGTCGTTCGCCGCCTCCATCAAAAAGCTCTCGAAGCCGTCGCCCTGCATCAGGCCACGCAGCGCCAGAGCCAGATCGGCCTCGCTGCCGCTGCTCACGCTATCGATCTCCGCCTGGGTTGGCAGCCGGCCGGCATAGAGCAGCGCCGCCTTACGCAGGGTCTGCTCGTTGTCCATCTTGGCCACGGAGGCGAAGATGCCCTGCAGATTGCTGCCAATACCGCTATCGGCGACCTCGTTCTGTACCGAGTCAACAAACTCCGTCCAGTCATCGAGTTGCGCGCTTCCAGGCTGCAGTCTCACTCCACCACCATGACCAAGACCCTGCGGCTTCGACAGAATCTGCGAGGCACCATTAGGCTCGTTCTGAATATAATTTAGGAGAATATTGTAGTTAGTCTGCTCATGCCCGGCGACCGAGCTACTGGTGTACACAAGCGGCGTGAACTGTGCCGAACCAGAACTGTTATGACATTGAATACAGTTGCTCTGAATGATCGGCGTGGAAACGTTCGCCGTGAACAACGAGAAACTCGAAGGCGTAACTACTTCCTGTTCGATAGAGAAGGTCAACGGCACACCGCTATAGTACAGCTGACCCGGGGCCGCCGTAGTGTCGTAGGCGAGGAAAATGCTCAGCGTCGCGCCGAACAATCCAGCAGGTCCGAATGGCACATTCTCCAATACCGTGATCGGCTCGCCCGCCTGCAGCGTCCTGTCAGGTAGTGTAGGTAGCAAGTTTGCCGGATTCTGATCCCATACTACAAAACCACCAAGCTCGTCGCGCATAAATATGTCGGCACCAAGCTGAATTAACAGATAGACATTGCCTACAGTATTCACATGGGCAGTTTCGACCTGCACTTCGGTAAAGATATCCAGCGACTCTTCACCACCAAAACTGGATCCGAAGGATATGCTGTTATCGGCCGTTACCCCGCCGAAAAACTTCGCCGTCGTCGTGGCGCCGGTTGCAGTTGAAGGATTGCCTAACTCGGGTAGCTGCGCCGAGGCCCACGTGGCGAACAGGCTAATAAAGGAAATCAGCAGGCCACAGGCCAACTTCCTCCCTATTGCTCTATTACTCTGTTTTTCTTTATCTTTCATAGTTATTTCCGCTCTGTTTGAGTAAACAAGGACAATTTAGTCCTATTTCATTGATCTAACTGCTAAACAGACCACAGTATCGGCGAGCTTATTGCAGCAAACGTTGCTAACTACACTCTATAGACGCAAGCCCCGCTGTCGAGTTACTACGCAGTAATTCTTTCGCTCGCTGTATATAACGCGGTGGAGACGATTCCGTTGACCCAATAAAAAAGACTAGAAACCCCGGATGCAGGGCCTCTAGTCAAGGCAGCTAACACTGTGCTGCGTAGGCACTTACGATACTGAACTCGCTGCCTAGCTATCCGCGCTCGTTGTTGGATTGCTAGCAACTGCCCCGGCCAAGATTATTGCGGCGGCGAGCGCCGCGTGCAGCCATCTGTCTGCCTGGTTGATATGTACGATGCCTAACAGATAGTCGCCGTCAGTCAGGAAGCCCAATAACGCTACGACTGCATAGGCGATGCCGACCGTGACGATCAATCGCGACTCCTTGCCCACTGCCCACAAGATGGCGAAGAAGGCGACGCCGGTTAGAATGTGAACAACATTGTGGATACCGTTGGTGACGAAAAGACCATCACCCGAAACTAATGGATTGGGTATAAACCCGACCAGCCCTACCGCCACGAAAATAATTCCCAGGGTGGTACTTAATACTCTTGCGTTTAACATTTATCGATTCCTTCGGCCGCGCCTTGGCCGCCGCTCTGTCTATTAAAATCTGAGATGCATTTGCATGGGGATACAGATCGCCTTTTGTATTTGCTTGGCTTAGCGATCGCGGACGATCACTCGGCCCCGCATCGCCGGGTGGTAACGGCAGTAGTAGTCCTGCTCCCACCCGGCCTGCCAGACGATCTCGTCCGATTGCGTCGCAGCCAATTCATCGGTGCTCCAAGCCCCAGACTCACTTTCCGGCAGCGCTGTCACCGTGTGCGGGACGATGTCGTGATTGCGCCAGCTGATCGTGTCGCCCGCCACCACCTCGAGCGTCTGCGGGTAAAACTCGAAGCCGCGAATCTCGACAAGGTGATGGCTGCCGCCATGCGACTGGCTGTGCGCATAGCCGCAGCCCTGCAAGATGGCGAGCAAGACCACACACAGCGAGCTACGCGCTATTGCCAGTATGCAGACGCGAGCCTTCACTGGACCGCCTTCACCATCATCGCGGCATGCTGCTCGTGGGCCTTGAAGATCTCCAGCCCTGCCTCGAACAGCTCTTTGACTTCCCGGTTCTCGATATTCGGGATGAAGCTGTTCGCCACCAGCTCGACTACCGCCTGGTGATACTCCAACTCGTTCTGCGCATAGCGGCGATCGAAAGCCTTGCCACGCAGGCCACTCAATTCATCGATGATCGACTCAGCGTTCGTATTCAGAGCCTGACTCAGAAAATTGTCCTGCGGCTGCGCGTCGAGCTTCTTCAGCAGCGCCAGTGCCTGCTCATTCACGCTGTTGTGATCGCGCACCATAGTCTCGGCGAACTCGATCACCGCGGGCGTTTCTGACAGCGCCAGCGCCATATGGGCATAGCGAATGTCGATGTTGTCCGCGATATAGGCCACGTGTGCGATCTGCAGGTCATTAAGCTCATCGGGAGACTGCGCCTGCGAGGGCGATGCCAGCCCCAGACTCAGGGCCAGCAGAGGGAGTAGTTTCAGATGTTTGTGCATGATTGATTCCTCAAAGTGAATTCTCGGCCGGCACCATTGCCGGGGAGTGGCAGGTATTTAAATTCACCTGAGGCGACGTTTGAATGATCGAAAGTCCATAAAACTTGATCGATCGTTCGAGATTGTGGCGCCAAGAGTAATCTCCGCTTAGAATTCAAATCCCTACTGGAGCGGACAACATGGATCTACTAAGCGATATCTTGAGTCACATGAAGCTGAAGGGGACGCTATACTTCCGCACGGCATTCACTAGCCCGTGGAGCGTGCAAGTGCCAGCGTTCGAGAAGGTAGCGCGCTTCCATTTTGCCCACAAAGGCCGCTGCCTGGTGCGAATCGAGGCCGACAAGCCGCCGGTACCACTGAACCAGGGCGACCTGCTAATCGTCACACGCGGCGCAGGCCACACGCTGTACTGCGACCCCACTACCGAGAGTCCGGCGACGCATCTGGACCGAGTGATCGAGGAATCGGGCTTCGACGGCACCGGCGCTCTGGTCTACGGCACCCCGGGCAGCCACCACGAGACACAGTTGATATGCGGCCACTTCGCCTTCGACGAGATGGCCGAACACCCGCTGATCGACAAGCTGCCATCCCACATACACATCAAGAACTACGGCGAGAGTGCCGGCGTATGGATGGACCATACGCTGCGCGTGATCGGCGCCGAGGCCGGCAAGAATGCCATGGGTAGCGAGATCATCGCGCTGAAACTGTCGGAGATTATTTTCGCTCAGGCGCTAAGAAGCTATCTCAGCGACGAACAACATCTCCCGGCCGGCCTAAGAGGCTACGCCGACACCCGCATCGCGAAATCGCTTACGGCGATACACCAAAACCCGGCCCACGCCTGGAGCCTGCAAGACCTGGCCCAGGAGGCCGGGCTGTCGCGCACCGCCTTCGCTACCCGTTTCGCCGAGCTATTGGACATGACGCCGATAGGCTATATCACCAACTGGCGCATGCAGATCGCGCGCAGGATGTTGTTGGAGACCGACTCCGCCATCATCGCCATCGCGGAAGCTATTGGCTATCAGTCGGAGGCGGCGTTTGGGCGGGTGTTTAAGAAGACGTTTGATATTGCGCCAGGATCGTTTAGAAAGAGCGGGGCTTGATTGGTGAATGGACTAGGTGATTAAGCTACAAGTGCCCCCAATTCGCTCTATGCCGTCGACCCATGCATATGCGCTATCTTCCACTCGTCTTCGACCTTGATTAGCGTCATCGAGATATACGTCTGGTACATCGGCGGCGGGTTTCCCTGCCCCGGAATGACTTCATACATACGCTTGAAGCTGACGACTGCGGCATCGCCACCAAACACCTTAACTATAGGGGCCTCAATAGAAACGATCACACTCCAGTCGGGATCGGCCTTTAGCGTCGCAGCGCGTTTAGCGAGTTGCACTCGTAAATTCTGAGCCTGATCGGCTCGGCGCCACATCTCAAAAACCTGAATGCGGTCGCCTGTCACCAACTCCGCCTGCGCCTCCAGGTCTGTCTCCAATTCAGCCCAGCGATGCACTACCGCAAGTACATCATCCTCGTCGGCGGCGAAAACTACCGCAGGCAGGAATGAAGATACGAGGAGCAAGGGTAGCCAGAAAAATACGCGAATCTGCAATTTCATGTTGTTCTCCTGATTCTAAGAAATGGAAAGCTTCAGCCAAACTCTTCCCTAACACTGCCACGACTAAGATACCAAACTGGCACTAACAAGACTCCACACCATAGAGCTGTAGATGCCAGATTATAAAACAGCTGAGTTAACGTCGGGGTGAATGCATTTGCCAGCAGGATAATATTGCCTGATTCAACCAGGTAGAACGACACGATAACTTCGATAAAGAAAGTCGAGACGGACAATATTGAAAGGAGTAGAAAAACAGACATAACTAACTTTCTCCCCCAGCCTCTTCTTCTGATCATGCCAGCGGCACCAACCGTTAGCACAAGGAATGAAATCGCATAAATCAGCAAAACATATCGGAAAAAAGAGACGGCAAGAAGAATCATCCAATGCAGCCCGGGATCGCCTGCCCCTGGATTTGAGTCGTCAGAAAAGCTGGCCAACCAAGCCAGGCCTGTAAATCCGATAAACAGGAGCGGAGACACTAGCATTAGCAGCCATGAGAAGAAAGAAGTCCATTTAGAGCGCAAATTTAGAATCTCTGGTAGTTATCGAATTGGCTGATCTTAGGTCTCATAGGGACGCTATTAGTTAATAGCTTAGGCATGACTATTCCTGTTGAGTTGGCATTAAGTTATTAGACTATTAGCGTCCCCAGGCGTTCTTTAGCCTGTCTATATTACTATGACACCTGGCTCCTTTATAAAGAATCCAGATAACGTTACCATATTTATACAGTCATTATCGGAGCAATATCATGAGCAGGGACTTGATTCTGGTCGCGCTCGGCGGTAATGCCCTGAAGGGGCGACACAAGTTCCAACACTTTCCTGAACTGGCCAGGGCCTGTGAAGCTATGGCTGAGATTTCTTCAGCATCACTGCTGGTGACTCACGGCAACGGCCCTCAGATAGGCAATCTGGCGTACAACGGCAACGATCGCGCGGAACGCACTCTGGATGTACTCGGAGCCGAAACCGAGGGTCTGCTAGGTTACCAGATTGAGCAGGAACTCGGTAATTACCTCCCTCGCCCTGAAAGCGTAGTTACCCTGTTAACTCGCGTGGAAGTTGACAAGAATGACGACGCTTTCAGGAATCCTGTCAAACCGATTGGTCCCTTGATGTCCAGAGAGAAGGCCCGTGACCTGGAACAGTCTCATCAGTGGGAATTCCTGGAGCACGACGGGCAATATCGTCGCCTTGTGCCCTCACCCAGACCGCGCAATATCCTGCAGCTTGAAACCATCAAGGAGTTACTCGATTCGGGCAAGTCAGTTATCTGTGCAGGGGGTGGCGGTATTCCGGTGTCTCGCAACAGCGCCGGACAACTGGTCGGTGTAGAGGCAGTGATTGACAAGGATTTTGCCAGTAGCTTGCTGGCCCGGAAACTCGGGGCAAGTACTCTGTTTCTGGTTACCGACGTAGCGGGAGTCTATTCCCACTGGGACACACCGCAGCAATCGCGCCTGGCAACAGCGACGCCTTCTGATCTTCGCTCGATGAAATTGCCTGCAGGCTCCATGGGTCCCAAGGTCGAAGCCGCCTGTGAGTTTGTTGAGGCAACCGGCAACAAGGCATGCATCGGTGCACTGGCCGAGCTCACTGACCTGTTACAGGGTAGAGCGGGTACCTGGATTGAAGCTGACCAGCGGCAGGTGGCCTGATCATGGTTAAGCAATCGAAGTCTGCACAACGAAGAAACACCGACACCCCGGTTAAACCTAGTGCGCGCTATCAGCCTTTACCGCGCGGTGATTCTGCTCCGCCTGAACGAATGGACGGCCGCTGTGAACGCTGGCGCAAAGCCCTGCTCAGCATCGACCTTCAATACCTCGGTTGCGCCGAAGGCTTCGGGGTATTCGAGAATCATCGCCGGTCCGGAGTTTCAGAAGACGCGATCCGGTACTACTTAAAACGCGTAAACGAAGTAGTGACTCCGAATGTTAGCAAACTGCAAGACTACTTCCGCGCGCAGGGACACGAAGTCATTCACTGCCACATTCAATCCCTGACGCAGGACGGCCGTGATCGCAGCCCCGAACACAAGGCATTGGGACTGCATGCAGCGCCCGGTTCCAGGCTTGCCGAATTCCTGCCAGGCGTTGAACCTCAGGCAGACGAGATCGTTATTAACAAGACGGCCAGCGGCGTTTTCATATCAACCAACATTGAATTTATTCTGCGCAACCTCTGCATTAGCGATCTGTACCTTGCGGGCGTTGCTACCAATGAATGTGTAAGCAGCGCGGCTCGCAGTGCCTGTGACCTCGGGTTCCGGGTATTCGTGATTTCCGATGCGACTGCCGGCATTACGGAGGAGCTGCACAGGGCCTCACTACTGACTATGAAAGACCGTTATGCCAAAGTACTATCCTGTACCGACGTTCTAAAATTGCTGGCAAATGAAGAACAGGCTGATAACGAATCAGACTCAGGATTTTCACAATGAGCGAATCCGACAAGCACTCCGCTGAGAACACGCGTCAGGAAAACGACAGTCTGGGCGGTATCGACGTACCCGAGAGCGCCCTTTGGGGCGCCCAGACGCAACGCTCGCTGCAGAATTTCGCCATCGGCGATGACCGCTTCCCGGCCAGCTTTATACGTGCCTTTGCCCTGGTCAAGAAAGCCGCCGCGCGGAGTAATCAGGAGTTGGGTGCGCTGGATAACGCCCTCGCCAAGCTTATTGAACAGGCGTGCGACGAGATTCTCCAGGGTCTTCATGACGACCAATTCCCCCTGTCGGTCTGGCAAACTGGAAGCGGCACACAGACCAACATGAACCTGAATGAAGTGATTGCCAATCGCGCCAATGAACTGGCGGGTGAAGCACGCGGCAGCAAGGCGCCAATACACCCCAACGACCACGTCAATCTTTCCCAATCCTCCAATGACATTTTCCCTACCTGCATGCACGTGGCTACCTGCCAGGCGCTGCAAGGTCGACTCTACCCCGCCTTGTTATTCATGCAACAGCAACTGCAGAACAAGGCCAGGGAATTTAGCAAAGAGATCAAATCCGGCCGCACCCATATGATGGATGCTACGCCGGTTACACTGGGGCAGGAGTTTCGCGCCTTTGCACAGCAGATCGAGTTCTGCGAGCAACAGATACGGCTAAGTGAAGACGGCCTACAGGCGCTCGCCGCTGGCGGCACCGCGGTTGGAACAGGCCTCAATTCTCCGCCGCGATGGGCAGAGACCATCTGCCGCCAGATCAGCACACTTAGCGAGCTTGAATTCCGGCCAGCCGATAACAAGTTCAGCCAGCTTGCCGCTCACGACGCCGTGGTGAGTCTGCATGGCCAGCTCAATACCCTGGCCGGCGCACTACTCAAGATCGTCAATGACATTCGCCTGATGAATAGCGGGCCGCGCTGCGGCTTTAACGAAATCACTATCCCCGCCAATGAACCCGGCAGCTCAATCATGCCTGGCAAGGTAAACCCCACTCAGATTGAGGCAGTCAGCATGGTATGCCTGCGGGTGATGGGCAACAACGTCAGCGTCTCCGTCGCCGGCAGCCAGGGCCAGTTTCAACTCAACACTTACAAGCCCTTGCTTATCCATTGCGTACTGGAATCCATTACCCTGCTCACTGATGCCATGGACAGCTTTACCCGCAACTGCCTGGCAGGGATAGCAGCGAATTCCGCCAAACTACGCGACTACATGCAGCGTTCGCTCATGCTGGTCACGGCACTGACTCCGGAGATTGGCTATGACCTGGCTGGCAAGGCAGCGCGTTACGCCCATGAGAAAGACATCAGTTTGCGTGATGCCGTGGTAGAACTGGAACTAATGAGCGCCGACCGATTCGACGAGCTGGTTGACCCGGAACAAATGCTCGGCGCTCGGGATTAAGCTCCGCCAACAATCGCGTTTGTTGATAGGCATGTAACACGCCCACATATCTTAGCGCTCCCCTCGTTGGATTTTGATGGGGCATCCACAATCCCATCCCCAGCATTCTGACCCTCCCCCATTCCAAACACCACCACCAAATGTAAATGATAACCAACAATTGTTGATAACCATTCTCATTTGCATTAACATCGCTTCCTCTTTGAATTTACATCAGTCAGGAAAGCTCCATGAACACCAGCAAATTACTACTCTCCCTCGCCATCTCCGCCGCTTGTGGCAGTCACGTCTACGCTCAGGATAGCGACGATTCGATACAGGAAGTCACTATAGTTGGCAGCCAGGAACAGGCACAGCGCATCGCGGGTTCGGCCCACTATATTGGCTCGGAGAAGCTGGATCAGTTCGCCTATAGCGATATTCAGCGCATCGCGCGTGAGGTGCCGGGGGTGGCGATTCAGGTGGAGGACGGCTACGGGCTGCGGCCTAATATCGGTATTCGCGGCGTGGCCACCGAGCGTAGCGGCCGCATCACCCTGCTGGAAGACAATGTGCTGGTCGCGCCGGCGCCCTATTCCGCGCCTTCGGCCTATTACTTCCCTACCGTCGGCCGGCTGAGTGCGATCGAGGTGGTGAAGGGACCGGCGGCGATTACGCAGGGGCCCTATACCATCGGCGGCGCGCTCAATATGGTGTCTACGCCGATTCCGAATGCGATGTCGGGTAACGTGGTGACCGAGGCGGGTGAGGATTCTACCTACCGCGTGCACGCGACCTATGGCGGGCGTACCGATTCCGGGTTCGGTTTCCTGCTGGAGACCCATCAATGGCAGTCCGATGGGTTTCAGAGCATCGACCGCAGCGGCAGCGATACCGGACTGGATGTCGAGGACTATACGGTCAAGCTGAGCTATGCGCCGGCGGACTCCGCCCATGCGATCGAGCTGAAGCTGCAGACTACGGACCAGGATTCCAACCAGAGCTATCTCGGCCTGACCGATAGCGATTTCGACAACAGCGCGTTCCGCCGCTACGGGCTCTCCGAGCTGGACAATATTCGTACCGAACACGAGCAGCAGATACTGCGCTACAGCTTCGACGTCAGCGACTCGATCGACCTATCGCTCACCGCCTATAACAACGAGCATATGCGCGACTGGTTCAAGACCGAGGGCATAGACTTCGATGGCAGCGCCAGCGCGGAAGACTTTAGCCGCACTAGCTGGTTTAACGTGATCTCCGCCATCAACGGCGGCACTAGCCTCGATGGCTTCACACCGGCCCAGCTACAGTCGATACTCGACGGCAGCGCCGATACGGCGGCCGGTAGCATCCAGCTGCGCTCGAATAACCGCGAGTATTTCTCCCGCGGCGTGCAGCTTGGCCTGAATTGGAACACGGTGGTCGGCAACGCAGTTCACGATGTGGAATTCGGCGTTCGTCTGCACGAGGACGAAGAAGACCGCCTGCAGCGCAACAGCAACTACAGCCAGGTCGATGGCGCGCTGGTACTGGACGACCTCGGCATACTCGGCAATGCGGGCAACCGCGTGCAGGAAGCCCAGGCGCTAGCCATCCATATCCACGACAATATCCAGGTCGGCGACTGGACCTTCTCACCCGGGCTGCGCTATGAAGACATCGATCAGAAGCGCACGCGCTACAACGACGGCGCAGCGCGCACCTTCCGCGACTCGCGCAAGAACGACACCCAGGTGTTCCTGCCGGGGCTTGGCATTCTGTATCAGGTGAACGATTCGCTGTCCTTTCTGGGCGGCGTGCACAAGGGCTTCACCGCGCCTAGCAACTCGCCGGACGTGGATGAGGAGATCGCCATCAACTACGAGCTGGGCCTTCGCTATCAGCAAGGCGCGCTATCTGCGGAACTGATCGGCTTTCTCAGCGACTACGATAATATTCTGGGCGAGTGTACCTCGTCTTCTGGGTCGGACTGCGTGATCGGCGATGCCTTCAACGGCGACGCCGCCACCGTTGCCGGGCTGGAGATGTTAGTCAGCAGTAATCTGTCGAACAGCAGCGACTATCGCATTCCCGTCTCGCTGAGCTACACGCTAATCGATGGCGAGTTCGATACCGATATCGCCGACACCGCCTTCTTCGGCTCGGTGAGCAAGGGCGACCCGCTGCCCTATCTTCCCGAGAATCAGTTCCTCGCGTCCATCGGCTTCGAGCGCAACAACTGGGCGGCCTATCTGAGCGGCAACTACGTGGATGAGGTCTGTGTGCGAGCGTCCTGCAATGCCTTCGAGAAGACCGACGACACTTTTACCGTGGACGTTTCTGCCAACTACCAGTTCAGCAGCGCGCTGCGCTTCTATGCCCGGGTCGAGAACCTGACTAGCGAAGAGAATATCCTGGGCCGCCACCCCTATGGCGCGAGACCCAATAAGGACCAGACCGTTACTGCAGGACTGCGTTACGACTTCTAAGAAATAAATGGGGTCAGAGTAAAAATACAGTATTTTCCACAGCAGGCACTGTATATCTGGGCTGTGGCCACTTGATTGACTACTGTATTTTTACTCTGACCCCATTTATTACAGACTTCAGTGCTCTAGTTTGAAAGTAATTCCTTGAACTCGTCTGGGCTAGGGCCTGACAGGAATTGTGGCAGGTCATCATTTATTTGAAACCAACTACATTTTGATTCCGTATTTACATGCGCTAAAGGACGTAGTATTTCATCGGTAGTTAGAGTAGCAACAACTATGCTAACCCTTCCTAAAGAGGGCAATGAATTGTACAAGCGCGTGCCACACTTGGAGCAAAAGCACCTGTCTGCGTTCAGGTTTTCGACATGGTAACTCTCTAGCAATTCCTTACCTTCGGTAATCGTCAAATTGGCAAGTGGCGCAAATAGAAGGGTCGTGAAAACCGCTCCGTGCGCCTTACTACAGAAGCCGCAGTGACAGTTCACCACAGCTTTTAGGTCACTTTCTAGCTCATACTTTATTGCTCCGCAGAGGCAACTACCTTGATACATATGACTCTCCAAGATTAGGGTAATATTTGTGTACTGAAATCCCTTACTATTCTAATTCTCTAGTTCGTGGTGACATACCCAGATTTCTATTCTTTCCAGGCCACACAAACTCACTTTCAGCGATTCTATCTTGAGCAAGAATCCTATGAGTCGAAACACTTAACATTAAATAAATGGGGTAATAAATGGGGTCAGAGTAAAAATACAGTATATTTCACAGCAGGCACTGTATATCTGGGCTGTGGCCATATAATTGACTACTGTATTTTTACTCTGACCCCATTTATTGATTAGTTTGCCGCCACGATCATGAACGTGGCGGTGGTCTTGGCGATGAGCCTGTCTTCGCAGTAGATCGCAATCTCGGTTCTATACAGGCGCTTGCCTGCGTGTATTACCTCGGCTCGCGCCTCCAGTAATTTTCCTTGCGGCGGCCGGATGAACGCGATGCTGAGATCGGTAGTCGCCGACAGCTTTCCCTCTGGCCTTACTGAGCGCACGGCTACGCCAGCTGCGGTATCGGCCAATGAAGTCAGTACGCCGCCGTGTACGCGACCGCCGGTGTTCATATGGTGATTCTTCAGCTCTAGATGACAGACGCTCTTTCCGTCGGCAGCCTCGACAATCGCTATGCCGAGAAAATCGCCGTAGGGGCTAGAGGGTAGTTCGTCCTTAGTCATTCATTCGTCCTTGTCTATGGTGGTGCTACTGTGGCGCCTCGGCCATGGCCTGTATCAGGTCGATCAGTTCCGCCACGTCTCTGAGATCGGCGATCTCCGCCGGCGAATGGCTGTAGCGGCCTGGCCAGGAGAGGCCGGCGTTCGGCGCGCCGTATACGGTGAAGGTGGTGCCGTCGGTGCTGCCCTGAGTGAGACCTATCTGCGCGTCTATTCCGGCATCGGCGGCGATGGCGCGGTTGCGGTCTAACTCGTAAGGCGTGGCCATGCTCGCATTCTCGATGGAGCGCAGCACGGGCCCACTGCCAAGTGGCGCATAGGCGAAGTGTGGCGACTCCAGCGGCGTATCCGAGGAGACGAAGGTGTCGATGCTGTAGACGCGGCGCGTGCGTAGGCCGAGGCGGTCTGCCATCGCGCCAGCGCCGCGCAGCCCGCCCTCTTCTCTAACTGTCCAGACGAAGACCACGCGATTATTCAGCGTTGCGGGATTCATCTGCCTGAGCGCGAACAGCAGCGAGATCGTACCCACGCGATCGTCTAGTGAGCGCGAGGCGTAACGGTAAGAGCCCATGCGATGTCCCTCTTTGTATCCGGTCACACCCATGCCGACGCGGACACCCGCCGCCCCGAGTTGGCGCGCGTTCATGCCGAACCAGGCAGTGACGGCATCGGGTTGCTTCTGCTCGGGATCGCTGCGCGTATTGAACACGCCGCGCAGCATGGGTGCCTCGGCCTGTGATTCGCGGTCTACGAAGGGGTCTAGCTGCAACAGTGCGGGCTGGCCTTCCCAGGCGGTGGTAACTACGCCGCCCAAACGGGTCAGGTTAACTACTCCATCGCGATCGATGCTCTCGACCTCGTAGCCCACCTCGTCCATGTGTGCGAGGAACACAGTGGCCTCACCCTCAGGACCGAACTCCACCCACATATTGCCCATCTCATCGATCTGCGCGATCTCTCGCGCCCAGGCCGGCATGGCATTTAATATGATGTTGCGTATCGGGCCCTCGTGGCCGGGCACCGCGGATTTCTCGGCGACGCTATCCAATAGCCCCTCGATCTCTATTAGACGATCGACGTCGGTGTTTAAACCCCAGCGATCTGACTCATTGTTCACCGCGCCAGTCTGGGTTGGCGCGGCTAGCCAGGCGGGTCTGGCGGCATCGTCATTCACGGCAGCTACCAACGCATCCAATAGTCGATTCGCATTCGCCAGCGTCATCCTCTCCATCAACGAATCCGCGTCGCTGACTGCCGGCGTGATGAGCCGTAGCTCTGTATTATCCAGTTGCTGCAGCACGGTGTCGGCTCGCACACCGAGTTCGTCGACGAGCTGGTTCTCGAACTCGTCGGCACCCTGGCCCAGGACGGTTATCTCGGCAGGAGGCTCGCCATTGCTGATGTCGGCGGCGAGCCCTATCCAGCCGAACACCTGCTGCGAGCTTAGAACGTACTTCGTGCTACCGCTGGCGCCGTTGATACCCGCCTCGGCGGCGGCGACTGTCGCCGCGCAGCCGACTCTCGCGCCGGTACGCGGCCCGGCGACTTCCTCGGCGTAGGACCAGGCAGGTATATGACGTAGCACCGGATCCAGGAGGGCGATGCCCATGTCGGCGACCTCAGCCGCACTCTCGGCGCCCACGTCCAGCCACAGATCGTTCTGCGTGATGATTGCGGTCTCGTGGCTATGCTGCGCCGCGAAATGGCCGTTCGCCACGGCAGTAACGCCGACAATGGGTCCGCTGCGTGTGAGTATGCGGAGCTGCTGCCCCTCGTGCGCCTGATCCCAAAGTGGGTGACTTGACCCGCTTCCAATGCGATGCAGGCGAAGATAGCCGGCCTCGGCAATCTGGCTGACGGCATAGCTGTAGGAGTCCAGCGCACAGGCCACGACGCGGCGCGGTGCGCCACTGCCTATCACCTTACTTAGGTTACCATTGTGATCGCGAGCCCAACCCGCGTAGCGATTCTGAATCGCCTCGGTGGCGAGATGCTCGTGGCCAGTAGGTGCATCGAGCGCGATCCAGGATGCTATGGCATCAAGCTCGGGTGACTGGGCTTGGAGTTTGCCAATCAGCAGAGAGAAGCCGATAGCTGGCAGCAGTGGGGTAAGAATTCGGAGTGCTCTACTAGTTGAACCGGCATTCATCGCAGTCGCCTCTTATTATTGTTGGCCCTGTTATCTAAAGGCTTTCTCGCATTTCGATCGGGACAAGAACGAGAGACTATACCCAATATTCTGGGGCGGGGCCATGCCGTGCGGTAGTAGCGCCTAGGCGTCTTTTAGCTTCGCCTTCTCTTCGCGGCGCTGGCGCTGCTTGAACGCCTGCTTTTTCTGCCTGCCCGCTTCGATGGCCGACTGCATGGACGCACCGAGGTGGGGCTCGCCGCGCTGCTGCGCGAGCTGCATCTGGCGCTCGCGCTCGGCGAAGCGTTTGACCTGCTCGCTGCTGTGCTGATCAAAGCAGTGATGGCAGCTAACGCCACGCTGATAGAACTCGCTAGCCTTGTCCGCCTCGGTAATCGGACGACGACAGGCGTGGCACTGGTCATACTCGCCCTGTTCTAACTTATGATTCACGGTGACGCGGTTGTCGAACACGAAACACTCGCCCTGCCACTTGGAGTCAGCCTCGGGCTGCTCTTCGAGATACTTTAGGATGCCGCCCTTGAGATGGAACACGTCCTCGAAGCCATGTTGCTTCAGATAGGCCGTGGACTTCTCGCAGCGTATGCCGCCGGTGCAGAACATCGCGACCTTCTTGTGCACCTTGGGGTCGAGATTCTCAGCCACATAGGCAGGAAATTCTCTGAAGGAATCGGTCTCGGGGTTCACCGCGTTCTCGAAGCTGCCGATTTCTACCTCGTACTTGTTGCGGGTATCGAGAAGCAATACCTCGGGATCGTCGAGTAGCGCGTTCCAGTCCGCGGGCTCCACATAGGTGCCGACGATGTGAGTGGGATCGATGTCCTCCACGCCCATGGTGACGATCTCCTTCTTCAGCTTGACCTTGGTGCGGTAGAAGGGATTCTCGTCGACGAAGGATTCCTTCGCCTCGATATTCGCAAACCTTGGGTCTTGGGCGAGCCAGCTCAGGACCGCATCGATGGCGGCGCGGCTGCCGGCGATGGTGCCATTGAGGCCCTCCGCCGCGAGCAGCAGCGTGCCCCGCACCTCGTGCTCCAGCATCAACGCTAGCAGGGGGGCGCGGAAGGTCTCAAAATCCGGGAATTTCGCGAAGCGATAGAGAGCGGCGACAACGACGCCATTGGTAGCTGTGTTCATGGTCTTCCTTAGTGCCGACTGGAACGTAAATCCAGCGCATTCGATGGGCGGGGATTCTAATAAAAAAAGGGCGGGAAGTAAAAAAGCCTCACTCTGGACCGCTATTTAATGGATAATTCCCCACTTTCCCACGGTCGAACTGCAAATGGATTACTACAACTGGCTCTTCAGCGCCCTGGTGCTCACGCTCTACATCGTGGTCTCGAACATGGCCTCACGCCTGATCGTGGACCTGGGCATCGCGAAGCGGGCCGCCCCAAAGCGCGCCAAGTATATTTCGAAGATCTGCAACTTCGCGCTGGCTACGGTGAGCATCATTGCCCTCTTCTTCATCTGGGGCATAGACTACCGCAGCATCTTCCTGTTCGGCTCATCCCTGCTCGCCATCACCGGTGTCGCCCTGTTCGCCCAGTGGTCGATACTGAGTAATATCACCGCCAGCGTGGTGATCTTCTTCAATTACCCCGCCCGCATCGGCGACAGCATCCGCATCCTCGATGGCGAGAACACGATCGAAGGCACGATCGTCGACATCAATATCTTTCAGGTCTTACTAGAGGACCGCGAAGGCAATCTCGTGAACTACCCCAACAACCTGCTGATTCAGAAGGCCTTCGTGAAGTTAAAACCGGAGACTAGCGAGATGAGCGGCGGCTAGAATTGGCGCGGGAAACTTAGTCAGTCACCACAGGCAGCTTCGAGGGAGCACCCCACTCGATCCAGGAGCCATCATAGACCGAAAGCTTGCGGTGCCCCGCGAGATAGGCCGCGAAGGTAAGAACACAGGCGGTTAGACCCGAGCCGCAGCTGGTGATCAGGCGTTGCTCGCGTGCCAGCAGCGTATCGAAAATCTCCTCCAACTCCGCGACCGGTTTCATTCGGCCCTCCGCTAATAATTCGGGAAACGGCAGGTTCATAGCATTCGGCATATGTCCGCCGCGGATGCCGAGGCGCGGCTCGGGTGCCGTGCCATAGAAGCGTCCGCTGGAGCGCGCATCGAGTATCCTGCAAGCAGAATCTTCCAGGGCGGACAGCACCACCGAGAAATCGCAGAAGGTCTCCTCATTGAAAGCGGCGACGAAATCACCTTCGGGCACATCAGTGCTCAGGCTCTGGGTGGTATCCAGACCTGCGTCTATCCATGCACGCAGGCCGCCATCGAGTACCGCCACCTGCTCGTGACCCATCGCGCGCAGCATCCACCAGGCACGGGGGCTGGCATAGATGCCCACGTCGTCGTAGATCACGATGACGCTGTCTTGGTTTATACCCAGCTTGCGCACCTCCGCCTGAAACAGCTCGGCGCCGGGCATCATATGGGGCAAGGAAGATTCCTGCTTACAGATCTTACTGTCGTAGTCGAAGCGGCGCGCGCCGGGGATAGCCCGAAAGTCGGACTCGCTATTGAGTGACTCGAAACCCGGTACCACCGGAGGCACGGACGCGTCCAGCACGACCAGCTCGGCTGAGTTCAGGTTTTTCTGTAGCCAATTGACATCGACTAGCGGGGACGGGATTTGCAGCATTGACGCGGCCTGTGTTCTGCCCGATCGGGTAGCTGCTAGAGCAGTTCGGCGAACTGGCGCAGCTTGTCTTTCAGCTTCTGCGTGTTCTCCGGCCCGATGCGGATGAGCTGCTTATGCACCTCTTCCATATTCTCGATGTTAGCATCGGCGTAGAGGTACATGACCGAGGGCTTCACTAGTTGGTATGGTCCCTCGACGTTCGGCGCGCGCAGCACGACGTTGATCGCCGAGCGCAGGGTTTCGCTGAAGTCGACATTGCGATAGCCGATCTCGGCGTAGGCCTGTTGGAACAGGGGTTGCAATGTGCGGTAGAGCATAAGCGCCTGCTGCGTGTCGACGGCAACGAAGGTGTCGACGATCTGATCGAAGCGCGCGTGTGCACTAGGGTCCATGACGAAGAGGTTCTCGTCGAGATTGCGTACCGGCATCTCCTCATCTACACCCTTGTAGGGCAATCCCGTCTGGGGGAAACCGCCGCGGCTGATGTTCTCTACAAAGACTACGATGCTGCGCACGAGTTGTTCGTCGGCCAGCACGCGAATCAGGGCGGCACCGTTGTTGAGCGCGCGCAGGCCCTCGAATACGAATTCGTCACTATTGTTCAGGCTGGGTAGCTGCACCACTTCTGTGGGAGCAACCGGTTCGGTGACCTCCACCTCCTCTGGCGCTTCCTCGACCACGGGCTCCGCGGCGACGGCCGGTGGCTCCTCGGGTGGCTCTATTCTCGTCTGCGGTAGCGTGGGGGTAATAATCGGAGCGGGCTCCTCGACGGGCTGATTCGAGCTTGCGGGCACGACGACGGTGGTGGTGCCGGTTGGCGCCTCGAATGTAGCCGCCAGATACACCAGGTATAAGAGCGTGAACACGGCGATGGCCGCGATTGCCCAGAGGCCGATTTTTGACATGATTACACTCCGTTACTGCTGCTTAACTGCCCAAGGTAGATTCTGTCACAGCGTCACAGTGGCTACAACACAGGGTAGCGTAAGGTCAGCCATTTGCCACGAATCGCCATATTTCGAACACAGTTACGGCACGCGGGACCCGCAGGCACAAAAAAACCCGAGCACTGCTAAGTGATCGGGCTTGATCGTTATCTTCAAGGGCCGAGGCCAATGAAGCTATACCTTAGGAAAACCCAGCTCGTCCATCGTGCGGGTTAGATCCTTGCCTGCCGTTGCCGGATTGGTTTCCTTGTCTATCTTGAGGATAGTGCCGTCGGCTCCTATGTAATAGGTCCAACGATTAGCGAAACCACGACCGCCCAAAACGCCATACTCTTCTGTCATTCCCTTCGTGGGATCTGCCAGAATCGGGAAACCGGCCGCATGCTCATCAGCAAATGCCGTGTTGTCCTCTAGCGTATCTACACTGGCCATGAAATAGGCAACGTCAAAACTTTGAATTTCTCTAGCACTGTCACGCAGCGCTTTACATTGCATAGTTCATCCGCCGGTGAAGGCTTTGGGGAAGAAGGCAATGACAACAGGCTTGTCGCCCAGAAACTGGGACATGCTGTAGGTCTTGCCATCCGATGCCTGCAGCGAGAAATCGGGCGCTTTATCGCCCACTTCCAATGCGGCAGCAAATTGACTTCCCAGCGCGACGACGGCTAATAGAGCAGCCAGCGTAAGCCGAGAGAGTCGGTTTACAAAATGAGACATAATCTCCTCCGGTTGATAATTCCAGTCCCCAGCCGGATAAGTGGCTGGCAACGGCACCATTGAACACGTTGCGTCGGCTTTTTTCCAGTAAAACAGGCCAGAATCCCTGTATTCGCGGTGACTAGGGCAGCTCTGAATAACTCAGAGCTGCCCTAGAAGCGAATTCGCGACCGCGACTGCCTGAGCAGCTGCATATTCTCCGTCTCCAGCCTGGCGATCTGGGTCTCGAGCTGTTCCCGCTCCTCGGTGTTTAGCTCGCTGCTCTGCTCGGAAATCTGGCGCAGCCTGTCAATGGAGTCCTGCACCGCGCGGGTGCTGCGGTTCACGGCGAAGCGTTTCGCGTCCACCTGCGACTGCCGGTAGCGCGGGTTCTCCACCTGCACATTGACACACTCGCGCACCACCTGACCCGCGCTATTGCGCACGTTGCGGCAGCGCTGCTGATAGTTGTAGCGACTGACCGTGCCCTCGAACGCGGTATAGGGCGTGGTGGCCAGTGCGCGTACCAGCACTAGGTCGGCCTCGGACTTACCCTGCAGTATCTCTATCGTATTCTCCGGCCTGTGATTGGGCTGCGTCTCGAGCTCCAGCAGTAAGCGTTCGTAGAAGTCACTCAGGTCCTCGGCGCTACGCGAGTAAGAACGGTAGCCAAGATCGAGTAGGTTCTCCCGCAGCAGACGCAGCTTCCAGGCGCCGTAGTTCTCCGCCGCCGTCAGATAACGCATATCGTCGGTGGGGTAGAGGCGCGTGCTGATGTGGTAGCGGAACTCCTGCAGGTCATCGGTCTCCTGCCAGTTACGCAGGCGACGATTGCTCTCGATCAATGACGCGATGATAGGCAACTGCTGCTCACTATAGAGCCCGCTGTTGATGCGGCTAATCTGCAACGCGTCGTTGTAGCTCGCGATAGCCGATTCGAAGTCCTCAATATCCTGATAGAGGGCGGCGAGATCCGCATACGCCTCCTGTAGCTGTGGTGCGTAAATCCCCTGACTACCCTGCATCTCGTCGATAGCCTGCAGGCGCAGTTCCAGCTGCCTGTTCAACTCGGCGGCGCGCGCACGCTCTTGTTCTTCGCGTTCTTGCTCCTCGAGACTCGGCTCCGCCTCTGTCGCGACTTGATTCTCAGCCTCTTGTGGTTCCTGTGCGCGGGCGAGGCTACCGAACTGGCTTGCAATAAGCAGCGACAGCAAGGCACAGCGCAGCAGCGAGCCGTGGCTGCCGCAGTCGGCGAGCGTAGGCCTGCTTGTGTCGCGTCTTGTCACTTGGATTATTCCCTGCTTCATTAATAAGGAGATATAGCCTTCTTGACCTTAATCAACACTGAATCGCTTCCTGCCATGAACGAGCCCCGGGCTCTCGCGCAGTAAGCCCCTATAGACCATTGATCTTAAAGCGTTTTTCACATTCGAGTGCAAGCAACTGTGACAATATGCCACATCCGATACGACTACTCACTCACTATAATGAGGCCCTTCAGGTAGTTAGCGCTACATCTATTCTCAGTCTAAGCCGAAACACGGGAGCTTGCAGTGATGCGAAAGATTCCAGCCAATCTATTAAAGCGGACAGTCGCCTTAAGTCTTCTCTTAATGCCCACCCCTACCGCCATCTACGCACAGGATAACGTAGAAGAGATCATCGTTATCGGTCGTCAGGAATTTCTTGAGACTCAGTTTACGCCCAGACGCTCTGGTGCAAACGTCGACGCGGCCAAGCTGATCAATCAGGTTCCCGGCGGTGCTGCAGCTAACAATGGCCCACTGACCGGACAGATTCAATACCGCGGCATGTTCGGCCCGCGCGTGAATGTTCGCATCGATGGCATGCTCATCCACGGCGGCGGCCCGAACTGGATGGCGCCTCCGCTACATCACATTCCTGCCGGGCTAATGGAAGAACTCGTGGTTGAGCAGGGTATCGCGTCGATCACCACCGGTGGTGGCATAGGCGGCGCGGCGACAGCCTACTGGAAGCGCCCCGACTTTAACAGCGGCGATGGCTGGCGATTTAGCGGCGACACCGAGGCCGCCTTGTCCAGCGTAGACGACGGCAGCAGCCTGTCCGGTGTATTCGGACTCAGCTCGGATACGCACCGCATCTATGCAGTCGGCAGCCGCGACGACGGCGACGACTACGAGGCTGCCGAAGGCAGCATCGATGCCACCCAGTATCGCCGCGATGTGTTCGGCCTGGGCTACGGTTTTCGCTCGGGTGTGCACGAGTTTGAGCTGAACATGCATCAACTGGAAACCGAGGACACGGGCACGCCCGGCCTACCCATGGACATCGACTGGTTCGACACCGAGGTGTGGAACGCGAACTACCGCACCGAGTTGGGCAACGTCGGTCTGGAGTTCAGAGTCTATGGCTCCGACATCGACCACGGCATGAGCAACTCGCTGCTGCGTCCTACTCCAGATTTCTCCGGTCTGCCGCTGCCTCCCTTCGTTGGCGATGACAAGCGCACTGTCCTGACCGACAGCGAAGAGTCTGGCTTTAAGATCACCCTCGATTGGGCAGTCGGTACCGGCACAGTAATCGCCGGCCTGGAAGGGAAGGACGCCGAGCATAACGCGACCGTCTATGACCCTGACTTTGCGCCCTTCTTCGTCGAAAACTTTAACGGCTCCGACGTTGAGAGCCTGGCCCTGTTCGGGCAATGGTCTTCCTTCGTAGGTTCCCGCGGCTACCTGGAGGCAGGCTTCCGTTCGGAGCGAGTTGAGATGAGCACCGGCGCGGTCGATGCCTTCCCGGCTCGTCTGGTCGATATGAATCCCGCGATGTGGCCGATGGGCACGCCGCCGCGCGCCGTGTGGATGCTGCGCGAAGGCTTCAACGCAGCCGATCGTAGCGAGCGCGACAACAATCTGGACTGGGTCGCGAAGGGTCGCTATCAAGCCACCGACAGTCTCGTTGTGGAGCTGGGCTTCGCGCAGAAGATGCGCTCACCCATCTATCAGGAACGCTATCTGTGGATTCCACTGGAGGCTAACGCAGGCATCGGCGATGGCAACAACTACGTGGGCAATCCCGCGCTGGACCCGGAGAAGTCCCGGCAGGTCGAGTTGGGCTTCGACTGGGTAGTGGGAGCCTTCTACTTCTCGCCGCGTCTGTTCAGGCGCGATGTGGATGACTATATTCAGGGTGTCGCGGCGACCAATATGGCGGTCATCGGCGTGAGCGCCAATGCGAATGGCGACCCAACGCCCCTCATGTTCGCCAACACCGAGGCGAGATTTACCGGCCTCGACATGACCTTCGGCGCACGCATCAACGACAACTGGCGTGTCGAGGGTATCGCCTCGACCATCGATGGGGATCGCGAGGACATCAGCGACAATCTCTACCGCGTCGCGCCCACTAGCGCTCGCCTGGCACTGTTCTACGAGACTGGCGGATTCAATGCCAAGATCGAGCAGGTGTTCGTGGCGGAGCAGGACGATCTGTCGGCTACGAATACCCTCGACCCACTGAGCGGCAATAATTCCTTCGTCTCGACTGACAGCTATGCACTGACCAATGTCTTCCTAACCTGGTTCCTGAACGAGCAGTTAACGATCACAACCGGCGCGGAGAACCTGTTTGACGAGGACTACACCGACCACCTAACAGGTTTCAACCGGGTCATAGGGAGCGAAGTGCCCGTGGGCAGCCGTATGCTGGGCCAAGGTGTAAACCTCTTCGGCAGGCTACAGTATCGATGGTAGTCTAGGGCAGCGACTTCTCTATTTCCTAACGAAATCAATATGATAACCATCGTAGCCCTGCTCACAATCCGCGACGAGGAAGCCTTCGAACAATTCGAGAGCCAGGCCATCGCGATCATGAAAAAATACGGCGGCAGCATGGACACGGCATTCAGGCCACAGGGTTCCGCCACCGAACAGCGGGTCGAAGAAATACACGTTCTAAAATTCCCCGACCTTCAAGCCTTCGAGGGCTATAGGGCAGATGAGACCCTAAGCTCATTAGCGGCCCTGCGCGGCCGTGCTATCAGCGAGTCCGCCGTGTATGTGTCCGATCAACAGCGAAGCTACGCTAGCGACTGAGCGGCTTTGTCCCTGACGGCGGTGCAGCTGCAGCGTCACAGCAGGCACGGTCTAAAGCGCAGAGAACCGCACCCGATCCGCTCATCATAGAGCCTCTCGAAACTCTCACGGCCGCCGCATTGTTACATGACAAAAAGCAGAAGCTGCGTTACTCTCAGAGGCTGTATTCGCGTGGCTTCCTACGGCTGAATCATCCCGCAACAAAGGGCCGTAACCGGGCCGCAGTCATCGCAATGCAAGAGCGCTTAGCAATCACCGCCACTGCAAATGAGGTATGAATAATGATAAGAATGCGCCAAACAATTTCCCCCGCGGCAATCCTTTTGTTGGCAGCTGTCGGCTCTCTCGCGACCGCCCAACAAGACACCGTCGAATGGACTACTCTCGGAAACGACTTCGCCCATACTCGCTTCTCTCCCTCCGAAGAAATCAGCGCCGCGAATTTCGGCGAGCTTGAGGTGGCTTGGCAATGGGACGGTTCCAGTTTTCAGGCACAGAGCGGTCGTTCTACCCCTAGTTATATCAATGGCCGCTTGTATACGGTCGCTGGCGCACGCCGCCACGTCGTCGCCATCGATCCCAAGACCGGCGAGACCATCTGGTCTTACCGCGAACCCGATACCGAACGCTACCAGTATTCCATGCGTGCCGATTACGGCAAGGGCGTCGGCTACGGACAGATAGACGGCAAGGACATCATCTACATTATTTCCCCGGGCTTCTTCCTCACGGCACTGGATGCCGAGACCGGCGCTCCGGTTGAAGGCTTCGGCAAACCCGTGCCGATCGATGGCTTCCCTGAAACCGGTGTCGTAGACCTGCTCGCCGACCTCGGCCACCCTTACGATCCCTACGAGGGCATTCCACTGGAGCGTGGCTACATCACCTCCTCCTCGCCACCGATCGTGGTGAACGACGTGGTGGTAGTCGGCAACTCCGCCGAACAGGGCTATAACCAATCGCGAATCGAGAACGTACCTGGCGACATGCTTGGCTACGATGCACGCACCGGCGAATTCCTCTGGAAATTCAACGTAATCCCTCAGCCGGGCGAGTACGGACACGAGACCTGGGAGAACGATGCCTGGCAGTACACGGGCGACATCTCTTCCTGGGCACCTATCTCGGCGGATCCGGAACTCGGGCTCGTCTATATCCCCACCAACGGCGTGACCATCGACTACTACGGTGGCCACCACCCCGGCGATAACCTCTACGGCACCAGCCTAATCGCGCTAAATGCGAGAACCGGCGAGCGGGCCTGGCATTTCCAGATCGTGCATCACGATATCTGGAACTTCGATATTCCCACGGCGCCGATCCTGCTCGACGTGAACACGGAGCAAGGTCCTACGCCCATAGTCGCCCAGCCCACAAAGCAAGGCTTGGTCTACACCTTTAATCGACGCACTGGCGAGCCGATCTGGCCTATCGAAGAAGTACCGGTACCGGCTTCCATCGTGCCAGGCGAGCAACTGTCGATGACGCAGCCAATCCCCACCAAGCCTGCGCCGTTCGATATGCAGGGCCTTAGCCTGGACACGCTGGTCGACTTCACGCCGGAGATTCGAGCGCAGGCCGTTGCCGCGGTTGCGAACTATCAGCTCGGCCCCGTCTACAACCCGCCGCTGCATAGAGACAATCCGCTTGGCAAGGTCTCCGCCATGATCTGCCCCTCCGGAGCGGTGAATATTACCCACCCCTCCGTCGCCGATCCAACCACGGGCATTCTCTATGTGACCTCGCGCTCCAGCTGTTCGGCGCGACCGCTGGTCTCTGGCGAAGAGGCTGACACCTACTACGATGCGCCGACGGGCACCACACTTTCTCAGTACGCGGCAGGCCGCGGCGGTGCTACCCCAAGACATCCGTTAGGTATTCCGCTATGGAAGCCACCCTATAGCCGCATCACTGCGATCGACATGAACACGGGTGAACACCTGTGGATGATCCCCACCGGGGAGACACCGGCGCGCATTGCGAATCTACCCGAGCTGGAAGGCGTCGACATTGGCAACACCGGCACGGGTAACGCCGTACCGATGGTAGCCACCGCAAACCTGCTACTGTATTCCGACGTCGACAGCGACGGCACGCCACAGCTATTCGCACTCGATAAGGCCTCGGGCGCGGAACTGGGCCGAGTCGAAGTACCGGCAGCTAGCCGCTACGGCATGAGCTCCTGGACACATGAGGGGCACCAATACGTCATTCTGCAGACCGGCAGTTCGCTAACAGCAATGGCGCTACCAGGCGCAGCCGCTTCGGGCTCCGCCGCTCACTAGATAAGAAATTCAAATGCAATCTGTTCAATAAGAAGATCTACAAACCAAGGAGTATGTAAATGAACAAGAAACTATTACTGGCATCCACAATCGCCATCGCAACTGCCGCCACCTTCGGCACGATTAATTCGCAAGAGAACGAGATGAGTTTCTTCATCACTAGCGTAGGCTCTGGCGATGGTGCAAATCTCGGCGGCCTGGCCGGTGCCGACGCACACTGCGCGACGCTCGCCGCGGCGGCCGGCTCACGCGGCAAGACCTGGCGCGCCTATCTAAGCGCACACGAGACGGCGAACTCGCCGCGAGTGAATGCCCGCGAGCGCATCGGATTCGGCCCCTGGTATAACGCCAATGGCGTCGAAGTCGCCAGCACGCTGAACAATCTGCACAGCGAGTACATGCAGCTAGGCAAAGAGAACTCGCTGACCGAGAACGGCGATATGGTAAATGGCCGCGGCGACAGCCCGAACGAGCACGACATCCTGACAGGCTCGTCCCTCAGCGGTCGCCTGATCGACGATGGTGCGAACCACACCTGTAATAACTGGACCAGCAATGGCGCAGGCTCGGCGCAGGTTGGCCACTTCGACCGCACGGGCGGTGGTGCCAACCCTACCTCCTGGAATAGCGCTCACGGCTCCAGAGGTTGCAGCCAGGAAGATCTGGTCGGCACCGGTGGTGCGGGCTACTACTATTGCTTCGCGATCGACTAAAGTAACAAGAGTAGTACGTATCCAGCGAATGCTGCTGCCTCTCGGGCAGCAGCATTTGTTTTTTAAGAATGGGATAAAGCAATGATGAAACTCTATGGCATGGGCCAGTCGCGCTCGTTTCGCGCGCTGTGGGCGCTGGAAGAAAGCGGCCTGAAATACGAATACATCAATACGACGCTGCGCAGCGACCCCGAGTTGCCCGACAGCGCCAAGCATCCGAGCTATCTGGCGCTAAACGTGCAGGGTAAAGTCCCAACGCTGGTCGACGGCGATCTCGTGCTCACGGAAAGCATTCCGATCATGAACTATATAGCGCGCTGCGCTCCCGACTCGGGCTTGCTGCCTAAAATAAGCACGCCCGCCTACGCTCGCCTCGACGAGCTTTGCTGCTTCGTCCTGGCAGAACTGGAACAGCCCCTGTGGTCGAAGGGAAAGCACATGTTCGCCCTGCCCGAAGAGCAGCGCATACCGGCCATGTTCGACACGGCGAAGTTCGAGTTTGCCAAGGCGGTAAAAACCTTAGACCATTTGTTAGGTGACAAGAACAGAGAGTATGCGATCGGCGATAGCTTCTGCATGGTGGATATTCTGCTGGCCCAGACATTCAATTGGGCTATGCGCTTCGAGTTTGAGGTACCGGAACACTATATTGCGCTGCGAGATCGACACTATGGGAGGCCGGCGGCACAGCGCGCGATGGCGGTCATCGAATAGCTGATGAGATCGCACAGTAGACAGATTCGACTTCGCGCAGGCGCCCTGCTGCTCACCGCAGCAGCGCTGTTTGGGACGCGTCTCGCCCATGCGCAGAACCTGGCGCCGAACGAGCTAGACTATTACCTGGTGCAGGCCTTCGAGGCGCCCCGTGCGGAGCAGCGCATCGCGCTGAATCATATCGGCATCGCCGTTCAGGCCGATGCCCAGGGCTATCTGGTGGCGGCGGCGCTGGAGGCTTACCCGGCGCACGAGGCCGGCCTGCAGCGCGGCGATAGAATTCTGCGCGTCGATGGCGATGCCTATCACCCGATCTATTCCTTCAACTCCAGCGATTCCAGCGGAGGGTTTACACCAAAGCTGCGGGAATACCGCATCGAGTATCAACGCGCGGGCGCCGAGATGTCTACCGTCGTCACGCCCGTATTTGAGAATCTCTACGACAGCTATCGCAGCGCAACACTCAATAGCTCCCTCGCCTTCCCGCTGGGCAACAAGCGTGTGGCTTATGTCAGGCTCTGGGGCCTGTCGCGCGGCACGGCCGATCTCTTTAGCCTCGAATTGCTGATGGACGAGTTTGCCCGCAGCGATGGACTGATCGTCGACCTGCGAAACGCCTACGGCTATCTTAGCCAGAAGCACCTGGACCTGTTCGTGCGCGATGGCCGCGGCGACTTCGAGACCTCCGATCTCTCGAACCGACAAACCGACATCGAGGGCAGCTACCCACTCAGCACTGCGCGCCCCTTTAGCAAGCCGATTGTCGTACTAATGAATGACGAGACGCGCGGCGGCGCTGAGCTATTGGCCTATGGCCTGTCGAAGCTGGGGAGAATCATCACTATGGGAGAGGCAAGCGCAGGAGAGATCGGCCACTATGAGCAGCGCGGTGGGGCGCTGCAGTACCAGAGCGGCAGCGCGCCGCTAATCGACGGCCAGCCCTTCGAGTCCATCGGCATAGCACCGAGTGCCCCGGTGGCTTATCCCATCAATGAGAGCAGCCGCAGTGATCCACAATTCGAATCCGCCATCGATTATCTGCTGGGCAGAATCTAGGGCGCTCGCCGCTAAGCAGAAGAGTCACTCTTTTCATTGCCGTCGTCACTGCTCTCCCAGAGCAGCGCATGATGATCGAAGCCTTTCTCGATGGTCGGCTTGATGATCTTGAAATAGGGCGACAGGTCGAAGTCTCTCGGAGTGAAATGGGTAAAGTGCCGTCTATAGAAGCGCGGCACTTCGCCCGCTTCTGGACTGGAATCCACCTCCCCATTTCGCCTCGGCAGGATGGGATAGTTAATCGACTGGAAGGACTCTGCTATTAGCGTAGAGCAGATCGCCTTGGTTGGCTCTCCGCTTCCCAAACTGATCAGCGCGCGACGATAACGATTCGGTACCGCCGGTTTCTGAATCAGGTAGCGGATCAGGTCCAACACATTCTTTAGATCGTACTGGTGACCTATGCGCCTACGCGCAAACGCTACCAATTGCTCGATCTCCTCGGCGTTGAGATTCACCGGCCTGCAGATCCTGAGATTGAAGCTGGCGTAGTGATCGAGATTTACCAGGTGGACGCCGTTCTTGAGGTCGGCCTCAAGCAGATTTGGCTGCGCACTATCGTCGCCCTTCTCTCCCATATAGAGACAGGCATGGGACCAGGTCGACTGCGTGAGGTATTTGATCGCCGTGGAGATGCGCGTATTGCCATCGACCAATACGATATCGCCCTTCTCCAGCGCGTTGGCGATGTCAGCGATGGCCACCGTATCCAAGCGCTGATAGCCCGGCAGGTCTTTGCTGAGAAAGGTTGCCAGACGCGCGCCTATGGCGCGCTTCAAAGTATTAAACATGCAGGCCTTCTATTGAGTGTGGTGCCGATCAGATCCACCCTTAAGCTGCTCGGAAAATCGGGTATACTAGCCTGCCTCATAGGCGGCATTTACCGAGCAGACGCTAAGAGTATCGCAAGTGTAATCGAATCGACAGGAGTAGCAAAATGACTAAGGCATACAATAAGTTCTACATCAACGGCGAATGGGTGGAACCCGCTGGCCGCTCTACTCTTGACGTAATCAATCCCGCTACCGAGGAGGCCTTCGCCACCATCAGCCTGGGCACCAGTGACGATGTCGATGCCGCCGCGAAGGCTGCACGCGCCGCCTTCCCCGCCTGGTCGCAGTCCACCATCGAGGAACGCAAGGCCGTCATTAGCAATATCATCGCCGGCATGAAGGCGCGCGGTGACGAGATCGCCACCGCCATCTCGAACGAGATGGGCGCTCCGATGGGCTTCGCCAAGAGCGCGCAGCTGGGCAGCGGCATAGGACACTTCGCCAATATCCTCGGCATACTCGACAATTTCCAATTCGAAGAGATACGCGGCACGACCAAGATCGTGAAAGAACCGGCCGGCGTCTGTGGCTTTATTACACCGTGGAACTGGCCCCTGAATCAGATCGCCTGCAAGGTGGCGCCGGCGCTCGCTGCGGGCTGCACCATCGTACTCAAGCCCAGCGAGATCGCTCCGCTTAGCGCCTATATTCTGGCCGAGATCATCACGGAGTCTGGCCTGCCCGCTGGCGTATTTAATCTCGTGAACGGCGACGGCCCGACCGTGGGTGCCGCCATCAGCGCACATCCCGAGATCGATGTCGTCTCCTTCACCGGCTCCACACGCGCGGGCCAGGAAGTCGCCAAGGCGGCGGCCGATACCATCAAGCGCGTCACACAGGAGCTGGGCGGCAAGTCCGCCAACATCATCCTCATTGATGCCGACTTCGCGAAGGCGGTGGGCGGAGGCGTTATAGGCTGCTTCGGCAATAGCGGTCAGTCCTGCAACGCCCCGACGCGCATGCTGGTGCCGAAGGCACGCATGGCGGAGGCTATCGAGATCGCGAAGGCCGCCGCGGCGAAGGCGCGCGTCGGCGACCCAACGGATGAGAACACAAGACTCGGCCCAGTGGTGAGCGAACTCCAATTTAATAAGATCACCAGCCTGATAGAGAAAGGCATAGCGGAGGGCGCCGAGTTAGTCGTCGGCGGACCCGGACGCCCCGAAGGCATAGAGAAGGGTTTCTTCATACAGCCAACCGTGTTTGCCAATGTAACGAATGATATGACGATTGCAAGAGAAGAGATCTTCGGCCCAGTACTTTCCATAATCGGCTACGATGACGATGCCGACGCCATAAGAATCGCGAATGACACCGAATACGGGCTCTCGGGCTATGTTTCGGGAGAGCAGGCACACGCCGAGCAGATTGCCCGCCAGATTCGTACCGGCATGGTTCACATCAACGGCGCAGGCCCCGACTTCTCAGCACCCTTCGGTGGCTACAAGAAATCTGGCAACGGCCGCGAATGGGGCCTGGAAGGCTTCGAGGAATTCCTCGAGACTAAATCCATGTTAGGGGCCGCCTAAGTGACTGTCGATATAAAGAAAGCCGCCATCGATATCGGCATCGTCGCCAAGGATATTTCGGCGATGATGACGTTCTACGGTGAGACTCTAGGCCTTGAGTTCGAGGCGGCCATACCCATGCCCGGCGGCGGCACCATGAATCGCTTCAAGGTCGGTGACAGCGTCATCAAGGTCATCGAGCTAGACCCGGCCGCCCCCGCCGACGCGGCACCGGGCGGCATCCGCGGCGCACACGGCTACCGCTATTGGACCATTACCGTCGGCAATCTGGCCGCGAGCGTCGAGAAGGCAGCGGCAGCCGGCGCAGAGATCGTAGTACCAGCCAAGGTCGTACGCGAGGGCGTTACCATTGCCATCGTCGCAGACCCGGACGGGAATTGGGTGGAGTTGCTGGAGACTGCATAGCGCTCTTGGGCGAGGTCTAGGATGCCGACACTGATTCACGAACGGGTAAGACAATGCCGCAGCGGCGACTATCCCAAGCGCATCTGCCGCCTGAGCTCCGGCTGGGTCGTTCTCGGCGATGTGCAGTTTCTGCGAGGCTACAGCCTGCTGCTACCCGACCCGGTCGTTCCCCACCTGAATGCGATGGAGCCCGAGGCGAGAAAGACCTTTCTCTACGAGATGTCCGTCGTGGGCGATGTCGTTCAGGAGCTAACAGGCGCGGTGCGCATCAACTACGAGATGCTAGGCAATATCGAGCCAGCCCTGCATGCACATATATTCCCACGCTTCGAAGACGAGCCCGAGGAACTAGGACTGAAGCCAGTTTGGTTCTACGACTGGGATGCCGCCCCGGCTTTCGATCTGGCACGTGATGGCGAACTCATGCAGGCTATCGCGGCCGGCTTGGATAAGCGCGGACTCGTTCGAGGCTAAAGACAGAAAGAAAAGGTTTTAGTCAAAACCCTGCTGTTCCAATTACTCTGAAGGCATGAATCTGCTATCCACGTACGCGACCGTCGCCAGCAGGGATGCTGGCGTCGAGCCCCCATGGTGTATAGACCGGAGACATAGGTAACAGGTTGTTCGGAGACATAGGTAACAGTTAAAT